>RCUF01000005.1_pt1 | contig 267238 bp, 250 predicted proteins | sample 2166311 | NCBI WGS metagenome assembly RCUF01 (sample SAMN09932608, study PRJNA488358) | compost metagenome | feature: garden; material: soil; isolation source: compost soil in 4-hydroxybenzonitrile-enriched culture | place: Germany: Experimental Botanical Garden Goettingen | collected 2016-01-27 | reverse complement strand
GAATTCTCTTCGGCAAAAAAATTGGTTGAGAGCCTGTAAGTTTCACCCCGGGCTCATAAATATGGTTCTCCAAGTAGATAAATTTCTTGGAGAACCATTTTTGTTTGAGTAGGAGAAATTGATTCATCAAGTTCGAGCGTGGTACGCGAACCTTCATGGTCACCGCTTAAAGCGGCTCTTATAAGTTAAGCGTGGTGCAAGATGCTCAGCAGGGCCGTAGACCCGTCGTCTACAACAACATTCGAAGCCGATAATGATCGTATTCCGATAGCCCCGCCCGTTCCGTCTCAGGTCCTTCGCCGTCAGATTCGCCGTCTCGCTCCGGGCATGCGTCAGCCTCATTCGCACGAACATCAGTAACTCCCTGCGCCATGCCGTGGGCGTGCGGAACAGCGACTTCGCCTCCACCATTTTCGTTGCCCTCACGGTTACTTCCAGCACCGCCCACTGGGACTAGAACTCATGGACATCGGCGGCTCGCAACAGCTCCCTCACTTGCACCTTGATCACATAGATCACCCCAAGTTCGGGGGGTCTGATTCAAAGATCAGCTTCAACCGCTTCACCTGCTTGATCGACAGGTTCTCCAGATTGCAGGTCAATAATGTTCGGTACTTGTAGGCTGGATCCGACTCCTGCCGCGGCGTTCGTGCACCTCGGGGGAGTGGCGGCGGCGCATCAAGGTGTTCATCAGATTTGCCCAGGCAATCACATGGAAATAATCCACACTGATCTTCGCCTTCGGCAAGGTTTCCCGCACCGTCTTGCGGAACTCCGAAGGCATGCCGATCGCCACTTACTGCACTCTTTGGCGCCAATACCGTGGCCGGACCTTCAGCCATTTCATTACCGCCACACCGCGGCGGCCATCCACGATATCCAGGATCTTCCCGGTGTCCAGGTCGGTGAACACGATGGACCATGGCTCGATCCGAACCACTTTCTCGCTTCTGTCTCGCGCGTAACGGACCTTGCGGAACCGGTGCTCCTCGATGCCCAGACGCCGGATGAACAGTCGGCCCACGTCCCCGCCCAATTCACCAACCGAGTCCAGCCGGGCCATCACGGTAGGCCACGACACTTCATTCGCCTCAGGTGTTTAGCAGAGGTATTCGGTAGCATTTGGGTACCGAAACGTACAAAGTCATGAGATCGGTTGTCCACGAAGTGGTGAGATTCTGTGCCTACGGAGTCACGAAATTACACATCGTAGCGCGCACAGGTGCTACTGAATACTTCTCCTAAACACGCAGGGACCAGGGAGACTGCACGCAACTCGCAACTCATCTCGTCCACCAGTTGTTGGGAGAGCTTGGCGGTGATCCTGGCCCGGAAGGGCAGCTTGTCGGTGCTTTGCACGAAGGAACGCCGTTCACAGGCTTGCTCCTGGTAGGCCATGCGCCGCTTGCACCCCAAGAGCTGCAGACCATCACCACCGGCTGGCAGGTCCTTGACCCGGTGCACCGGCCTGGCCTAGATGCGGGTGGTCAGCACGCCACAGGAAGGGCAAGCAACTTCGGTCGCGATGGGTTCGACAAGTACTCGTGGCCCGGAAGAGTCATGGGTCACGGTGATGGCGCGGTAGCCGGTGAGGTTCCACAGAATCGACGCAGCTTCGATTGGACCGGTATCCGTTGAACACGGCTAGCAGTTCCTTGCAGATGAATTTGTTTAAGTAGACATCCATCCTCACAGAGGAGCTGTGAGCATTACTTATTTTGGGGTCACCACACTAAAAGCGAAGTGCCGCAAATTCCCGCCGCTTGCTTGGAGCGCGCCAGCTCCTCCTACAGGTCGGTCATTTCCTGTTGCATGCGCACCAGCGAGTTGACCAGTTCGCTGCGCACTGCGCATCGTGTTCCAGATGAAGGTAACCGCGCGAAATGCCTTAGGCGAAGAGCCCGCCCACCAGCGGTCCGGCGATGGCAACCCGGTTCGTGATGCCATACTGCCAGTACGGCGTGAGAACCCTCATCGCGAAGACCATCACGGACCACAGTACCGAGGGCAGCAACGGCAACTGGTGCCCCAGTAGCAACCACAGGCTGAAAGGCCAGCCACATGAACTTCGGGCTGGCCCTCAGGCCCGCGGCTCACAAGGCTAGCAGCACGGTCAACCACCACGCCGGCAGCAGTTGCGCCCCGCTGCGACCCATGCCAATGAAGCCCACCACGTACCATAGCGTGATTGCGCCGGCCGCGACCAGCACCGGTCAGGGAGCGCTGGCTTCGGTGAGCTCGCGCAGCAGCACGAAGACCAGCAGGATCGCCGTCTCCAGGTGCTGGCCGCCACGTATAACCCGTGGGGAGGCCAGCAGGTGCCCTTGGCTTCTGGGGACCACACCGGAGAAGTCGCGCGAACCCATAGTGGCCAGCCTGCTAAATGACAGTCGTAGCGACCTGCCCTGAGGCCTCACGCATAGATGATGCTCCAGAATACTCGCTACCTACGTGCTGGGCACAAGCAAACGAGTTGATTGGCCAGCTAGCTGAAACCTACCCTCAAGAAAATATAGAATGCTTATAAAAGCCATTATGGTAAATGAAAATATTATTATAGTGGTTTTAGCCCTCTAGGATCTTATTATCAATTTCTGAAAGCACATTAACAACTTCCATTGATATGAAATCTCCTTCGATGTTACGCGCGAGGCGCATTGCTTCAAGCGTTGGATGTCCGTCGGCCTGTAATTTTGAGTTCATTCGGCTGATGGCCTCCTTGGCATCAATTAGGCCGATTCTATTCAAGGGATTGTTCCACAAGTCGTTAAACTCAATTCCACCATTTCGCACGATAGTAGTTGCAGAATGACGAGCGGTTCCGCTACCGGGCTTTTTGGAGTCATCGAGCCGGGCGGCCAAGAAAGTGTCTAAGGCTTCCTGGCGCAGGTCATCAACTGTTTGGTCCATTAATGTTTGAGCTTCGGGTATGGAGATTCGAGAAGTCTTTGCTATTGCATTTGGTGAGAGTAGGTAATTTTCGAGTTCGCGTCTCTTCCATATGAAGACCTTAACGTTGTTACTATCAACTGTTAAGTAATCGACCGTAGCCTGCAAAATCGATGATGAACGCAAATCGCTGTCCAAAATTACGTAAACGCTAATTGTTGAGCCAAGTATTTTGAGAACCTCATTGAAAGATTTTGCGAGATCATTCTTTGAAAATCCACCCATAGGAACTGTTGCATAATTATCAGATGAAGCAAATGCATTTAGGCCAAGGTTACGCGCAAGGAGAGCGAGTAATGATGTATCCTTTCCTTCAACAAATAGGGCAACTCTCGATCTTAATGCGCGGCCGATACCTAGCTCAAAGCCACTCCCGAGTCGACGACCTGCTGACTCGAGAATCCCATCCCCTTTTGATCTTTCTGCGTGTCTACGGTTCCGGTCAATCCAAACCGTACTTCCAGGCATGGCCTCAGCAATTATTTCCACACTATGCGTGGCAATTATTGTTTGAGATGAGTGTGATGAAATAATTCTTGCAATGCGTCGCTGTAGATCGGGGTGGAGAAATACGTCAGGTTCATCCATCACTATTACTTCAGATTTCGTACCAGTCCAAAGGTGGTACATGAGTTGGAGCCAGATTTGAATACCGTCTCCCGCCCATGCAATTTCACGCTCGCGATTTGTTTCTCCTTCGACGTAGTAAAGATCAAGCTCTATGCCCTTGTTAGTAGGAGTTTGAGCGATCTCTAGTCCGCAAACCTCAGGTGTGTGAGATTTTATAAAATCTAAAAATTCAGGAAAATCGTCTTTTTCAATTCGTTCGAGTGCGTTTCGAAAGTAACGGCTTGAACGTCCACTTTTAATTCTATTACGAAAAGTGTCGTCTGTAACAAGAGATTCTTGCTCATCAAGTGGGGTGAGTCGCGGGATAACGGCGATATCAGGGATGCAATATTTTGCGATGTCCCGAGGTGCGGATTTTGTCGTTTTCTGGCCTGCGCGGATGACCATGATTCCATTTTCTAATGTTTCTTCTGAATCTGTTTCTGGCCAAACTATAAAAATCTTGGCTTGAGAACTCGTGGTCACCACGATACGAGTTTCTGAATTGCTGAAATCGTGTTTTAAATTGTCTGTTGAAAAGGCGGCTCTTTCGAGTGCTCGGTCGGTCACTGGCCAGCCTAGCTCTCGTATCCCATCAATTGCAATTGGTCGTCGAGGCGTCTGTCGCTTAGCCTCTGGAAGCATATGAGAAATGAGTCTAATGGCAGCCAATGCGGTAGATTTGCCTGAATTGTTAGCGCCAACCAATATGTTACTTTGACGAAACGCAATAGTGTGTCTGTTGAAGCCCTTGAAATTAACAAGTTCAATTGATTTTAATTGATCTTTCATAGTACTCATTTCATAAATCTTGAATCGTTTGCATGCGAGTAGCTTTGTACTGACATCTCCGGAGAGCTTTGAACCATTGGCTATTGTTTGAGTCTACGATAGAACCGATCTAGGTATTGGTCTCTGACGGTCATAATCACGCCGTGACACTATTCGTCTTAGTGTTATTTTCGAAGAACGTATACAGAAATTGCCACGTCTCTGACCTTTCCGTAGCAGCATGCCCAATCGGGGCTTCTGGCTGGGGCGTGAAATCGGGGCTTGAACCCACGGGGGTTAAGCAGCGAGATAATATCTGAGGGAAAGTTTGTCAATGGGCATAGACGACCGACCTCGAACCATTTTCAGAAGCGTCCTGGGTCGGTCTTCTGGTAACACCACGAATCCGCGGTCGTGCGGGTGCGTCTTGACGACAAACAAGGTTTGACTGATATCCGCGTGTTGGCTAACGCATGACGTTTGTTCGGCTGGAGCATACCCTGGTCTAGTATCGAGCGTCACCAGCCAACAGCGGGCGGCTCATAGATTGGCCTGGGATTAGCTCCTCATGCTCCCTGAAGACCACAGCGGGATTTCGCGGGGTACGTTTAGGAGAAGACTGCGATCATGCAGCCCTCACGTTCCCAGAGGGAAAAGCCGGGGAATGCTTGCGTGCTTCTTGCTACGGTGCGGCCAGCGCCCAGCACCAACCAGCCATCTCCCGGGCAATGGCAGTGTTCGTCTTGACCCGCAACTTACTTCGTTGCTCAAAGCACTCCCATCGATCAGACAACGGGTGATTGGCTTTCAACGCTGTCACCCGCGTCTGCGAACCGACGAGATCCAGCCGCCGTTGCATGGTGATGCCGGGCCGGGTGAACGTGGGTTTCTGATGCCACGCCGTTTCCACCAGCAGCCGCCGGGCATAGGTGTTGCCGGCTTTCGTGTTCGGTCCTTGGCTTCGCTTCTGCCCGGAAGAGTGCTCGCTGGGCACTAGGCCAAGGTAGGAACCGAGGTGCTGCCGGTGAACCGGGTCCAGTCGCCGGTCTCGACTGCCAAACCGAAAGCAGTGGTCAAATCAACGCCGCGCAGACACTTCAACGCGTTGATGACTTTCGCGTATTCGCAGGTTTCCGCTACCACGTCGATGCGCGCGTCAAACGGCTTCAGGGCCTTCGGAGCTTGCAGACTGGTTCTGGACAGATCCCGCAGTGCTTCTTGCTCCACGGTAGGGATGCGCACCTCGGTGACCTCGCCCAGGGACAGCATTCTTGCTAGACCCAAAGGGTCGCGATTATCAGTTTTGACGTGATCTCCCGGCGCGCGCAGAAGCTTCGAGGGTGCGGCGATCATGCAGTGCACACCATGAGTCAGCAGGTGGCGGGCCAGGGCATACCCGGTCGGGCCAGCTTCATAGACGGCTTTCGCGTCTGAGGGGAAGCGTTGGATTCAGGACAGGACCACGTCGGGATCCACGGCCATTTTCGCGTGTTCGACTTCGCCGGTGGGTGGGTTCAGTGCGCAGGCGGCAACGGTTTGGGCAAGGACATCCAAGCCAATATAGGTACTCTGAAACATGTAGGGACCTCCCCAGTCTCAAATGTGGCGCTTCCAGTGAACACCCTGTCAGCCATGGGCTGGAAGGGACTGTTTTCGCTGGGGTGACCCACGATGAACTTGAGTGGTGGAGGCCCCGATGTGTCTCTTCACCCCATGTTTCTAATGAGTAGTGGCAAGCCTGAGGCGAGCTGTCAGACTTAGCTCACTTGGACCGGGAGTGACTCACCTCATATTTGACTCGCCATAGGTGGTGCCTTTTAGACGACATGTCTGCCCGGCCCGAGGGGGCCAGCCTGGCTCGCACCAGCGGCCTGTTAATAGGTTGTCCATCCGGCGGGAACACGGCGGGTGTGACTCATTAGTGATCTGCCTCGGCCGTGACTTTTCTCAAACTGGCCATTTCTTGTTTGTCCTAGGGAAGGAAGTCACGAAAATGACCCTTGTCCGCGATGAATACTTCAACATAGTCGGCGTGGATACACACGCCCAAACGCATACCTACGCCATCGTGGCTGCGGGCACCGATCCTGTGGTTGATACGGCTACGTTTCCCAAGATTCCACCGGGGCTCAAGCGAGCAATCGCGTGTGTCGATCGGCGCAGCGAAACGGGCAAGACCTCGGTGGCCATTGAAGGCACGAACTCCTACGCGTCGTGGCTGACTCGTGCCCTGCGGAACGCACAATTGGATGTTTTCGAGGTTTGCCCCCCACGTCGGACCTCGCGAGCTGGCCGCGGCAAGTCTGACGACATCGACGCACTGGCCGCCGCACGCTCCGTGCTGGGCGAACAGCTCCCGGTCCTGCTGGCCCCACGCGCGGAAGGCAATCGGTAAGCCCTCCGAATCCTGCTGAACGCCCGGGAGACCATGGAACACCAAAACACTTCGGACCTCGTGATGCTCGCCGCGCTGCTGCGCATCCTGGAACTGGGCGTCGATGCCCGCACGGACCTCACCGACAAGCAGATCGTGGAAATCAGCCGATTCCGAACCCGCAATGCCTATGATCTGCAGACAAGGATTGGGCGCCGAGGCCAAACGTCTGGCCATCGCGATCCATAATTTCCGGGTTGAACTAGCGTAAATCAAGGCACAGCTGCAGGAGATTGTCACCCGCATGGCCGATGGCTCGATGGATCCGCCAGGGCTGGGCCCTGTGACCTCCGCCCAAGTTATCGTTTCCTAATCTCACCACGGGCGGGTCAGGTCGGAAGCGGGTTTTGCCGCTCTGGCTGGTGTCAATCCGATCCCAGCATCATCCGGCGACGAGACCCGTCGCCGGCTCAACCGTCGTGGTGACAGGCAGTTCAACCGTGCGATGCACACCATCGCTCGCACGCGGATGATGATTGACCCTGCCACTATTGAATATTTAGAAAGACGAACAGCTGAGGCAACGAGCAACAAGGAAATCCGGCGTTGCCTCAAGTGGATCATCGCCAGGCAACTGTTCCGCAAGCTGAAGTCCCGATTGACTTAGCTCACAAAAGGGCCGTCTAGCAATGAATGGGCGGGGTTCCTCGGCCAAATCTGCTGAGGGACCCCACCCATTGGTGTTTTCAGCCCGCAACTTTTTGGACTTGCTTTCGAACGAATTAGTATCAGCTGCAATGAGCAGCGCAGCTGTCATGACTACCGCGCGATGCTCGGACCCGCCCAACGAGTCACTTCACCGGCTTGCCGGGAATGGCGAATCGGCCCAGACGAATTCTGTCTGGGCCGATCGGACGATCATCGAAGGGCTGATGGGGATTAGCCTCCGAATGCCGCCTTCGCCGCGTTCTCATGGTTATCGACTGCGCCAATACTGCGGCGCAGCATGATGAACAGCAAGATCATGCCTGTGGTGATCGACATGTGGCCAAGGCCGGCGATGCCCGAGATCATCTTGGAAGACTCAACGCCTAGTACGGTCATGATGCCGTGGGTGAGCTGCATGCCCGCGGTTAGGATCACGCCCGCGTTGTAGGTGCCCATGAACCACGAGAAGAGCTTGCGGTGCTGGCTCAGGCCGAAGGCCTTTTCCAGAAGGAGCACCAGCAGCAAGATGATGAAGCCCAGCACCAACAGGTGGGTGTGGACTACGGAGAGCTGGGTCCACTGGCCTTCAGGGAAGTCGTTCAACTTGGTGAATTCACGGTAGAAAAGACCGGAAGCTACACCGAGGACCATGTAGGCGAAGGAGAAATTCACGAGCTTACGCATTGATTTTGTTTTCTTTCTGAACGGTTGGTTCTGCAGTTGCTTCTGCAGCGGAGGAAGTTGTGCCGAAGAGTGGATGCTTGCCTGAGCCCAGGACTGCGAACAGCGCCGGGAGCAGCAGGGTGCGAACGACGAAGGTGTCCAGCAGGACGCCGAGTCCGACGATCAGGCCGAGCTGGCCTAATACCGTGAGCGGCAGTGTTGCCAGTGCCGCGAAGACACCTGCCAGCACGAGCCCGGCACTGGTGATCACCGAACCGGTGCGGCTTGCGGCCAGTACCACTGCGTCGCCCAGCGCCAGCACCTGCGAGTCTTGGCGGACTCGCTGGGTCAAGAAGATGGTGTAATCCACGCCCAAGGCGACCAAGAAGACGAAGGCCAGCAGCGGCACCTGGACATCCAGAGCGTTGGCCTCGAAGACCACCGAGGAAACCAGGGAACCCAAGCCGACGGCGGCGCCCGCGCTGAGCAAATTCACCAGACCCAAGGCAAGTGCGGTTCGCCAGGAACGGGTCAGCCAGCCGAGCATCACGAAGCAGATGACCATGATCAGCGGGGCAATCACGAACAGGTCGCGCAGGTGCATCTGGTGCGAATCAAGCTGTTCGGCGCTCTGCCCGCCAATGAGCACCTGCCCGGTGCTGCCGGTTGCCGCAGCACCGCGCAGGTCCGCTACCAGGTCCTGTGCCATGGCCGAGCTGGGATCGACAGCCGAGATGACAGAGAACTGCTGCCATGGCGTGGTGCCGAGCTGGGAGGATTCGCCAACACGCTTGACGTTTTCGACTCCGGAGAATTCATCTCGCAGGACCTGGACATCGGTTCCCTGCGCCAACACGGTGATCGGCTGGGTTTCACCTGCGGGGAAGTGCGCGGCCAGGGTCTGCATGGCACTGGAAGACTCGGTGGCGGTGCGGAATTGCTGGGTCTGGTCCAGACCGATACGCGTACCGGTCAGCGCTCCGGCCAGAACCATGAGCAAGACCGCCAATGCTGCCAAGTTCAGGCCCGGACGGGTCATCACAGCACGAGCAGCACGTCCGAAGAAGTTTTCCTTCTTGCTTTCCTGTCCCGGGCGGGGGACCAGCGGCCAGAATGCCTTGCGCCCGGCGAAGGCCAGGATCGGTGGCAGCGCAAAGAGCACGAAGAACGCAGCGATCAGCAAGCCAGCGGCGCAGACGATGCCCAGCCCGCGGGTATCTTCCATGACGGCCAGTCCCAAGGTCAGCAGGGCCAGCACTACGGTGAGGTTGGAGGTCAGAATCGCTTCGAAGCTGGCCGCCCACGCCTTGGACAGCGCCTGGCGGTGGTCAGTATTCTTCTGCAGTTCATCGCGGTAACGGGAGATCAGCAGCAAGGCGTAGTTGGTGCCGGCGCCGAAGACCAGCACGCTGAGCACGCCGGAGTCGAAGTGCAGATTGAAGGCGTTGCCCAGCAGGTTCGCCACCAGGGAGGCGCTGCGATCGGCTATGGCAACAACGACCAGCGGGATCAGCCAGAGTACCGGCGAACGGTAGGTGAGGATCAGCAAGACTGCCACGATGCCCACCGTGACGGCCAGCAGGGTGAAGTCCGCCCCGGCGAACGCATTGGTGATATCTACTGCGAAGGCGGTAGAACCAGTGACCTGCACGGCCAGCCCCTGAATGGGATGGGCCTGGATCCAGTTGCGGATCTCATCCAGCTTCTGGCGGTCGGCCGTATCGGAGACCGTATCCCAGGTGAGCGGAACCATGGCTGCCTGCTGGTCTTCGCTGGCCATGGTGGGGCCGGCGGAAAGCTCCGCGTCGTGGGCTAGCGCCGCGGTCTGCTCATCAAGGGCAGCGGTGTCGGCATTGCTCAACGCATGGCCATCGGCGCGGTTGGCCACCAGCAAAGCCGAGCTCTGGGAATCGCTGGTGTTGGCATCCAGGAATTCGGCGACCTGTGCCGATTCGGAGCCTTCGACCAGGGAGCTGGCCGCACGCGTTGGGGCTTGGATGCTGCTCAGCGCACCAAAGAGAACGAGAACTATTGCAAAGATGCCGGCGGCCCAAATGCGGGCTCCGCGGCGGCTGGTCAGCGAATCGCCGATCCGGGGGATAACTGGAACTTTCATAGTTCCAGTTAACGAGATTTCGCAGGTCAGGCCATCGTGGAAAGGGGTGAGTAAAACTTCAACCGAAAGGTTGAGATGCACCCCGGCGTGTCACCGGGATTCTGTTGATCAGCTACAGCAGTCCGTGGTCTTTGGCCTTGTTGATCGCGTCGGTACGCGTAGTTGCTTGGAGCTTGTCGAAAATGTGGACCAGGTGGGTTTTGACCGTCGCCTCCGAGACGAACAGGGCCTTGGCGATCTGCTTGTTGCCGGCACCGGTAGACAGTTGGACCAATACGTCCTTTTCGCGCTTGGTGAGCTCGATTTTGGGACGGCGCATGCCCTCGACAACGCGCTGGGTCATCTCCGGGGCCAGGACCATGTGCCCGGCGGAGGCTTGGCGGATGGATTCGACGATGGTCTGGGCACTGACATCCTTGAGCAGGTAGCCGGCAGCTCCAGCTTCGATGCAAGCGAGCAGCTCTGAGTCCTTGTCGAAGGTGGTCAGGATCAGCACATAAGGCGGTTTGGCCAGTTGGCGGATCGCCGCGGTGGTTTGTGCACCGTTCATCCCGGCACCCAAGCGCAAGTCGCAGAGCACCACATCGACGGTGTTGGCCTTGACGAATTCCACCGCTTCCTCGCCGCTGGAAACCTCGCCAATGACAACGATGTCGTCGTAGTTCTCGAACAGCGCGCGCAGGCCGGTCCGCACGATGGGGTGGTCGTCGACCAGCAGGATCCGGATCATGAGTTGTCCTTTGCTAAGCGAAGCGGAAGGTGGGCGCACAGGGCGGTGCCTTCACCGGGTGAGCTCTCGACATCCAAACCGCCGCCGAGTTCGCGCAGGCGCTGGTTCATTGCGGTCAGGCCGAAGCCTCCGGTGTGCGTACTGGATTGCACGCGACCAGTATTGGGAACGAAGCCGATGCCGTCATCGACAATATCCAAACGTACCTCGTCGCCGCTGGACCCCAGGCTGAGCGCCACCGTGGAGGCCTGGGCATGGCGCAGCACGTTGGACAGGGCGGATTGGGTGGTGCGCAGCAGCGCGATCTGCACATTCGGATCCAAAGTGGGCAGCCCCGGTTCGATATCCAATCGGGTCTCCAACTTCGAATCGGCCTTGAAATTCTCCAAGACGCGGCCCAAGGCTCCGGCGAGCGCCTGGGAATCGAGTTCTGCCGGAGCCAGGGCGGCGATGATGCGACGCAAATCGGTCAGCGCCTGCCCGGAAAGCTCATCGATGCGGCTCAGGGCCGCCGAGGCAGACTCTGGGTCTTTGGAGGCTTCTGCCGCCTTGGCATGCAATCCGATGGAGGAGAGCTGCTGGGCCACGGTGTCGTGGATTTCGCGGGCCAAGCGGGTGCGTTCGGTGGCGATGCCAGCCTCATGCTGGGAGCGGGCCAATTCTCCTTGCAGGTCTGCCATTTCCTGCTGGGCTCGCACCAGGGAATTCACCAAGGATGTGCGCACTTCGGCATCGCGTTCCATCTGAAGGTAGCCCCGGGAGATGCCCCAGGCGAATAGCCCGCCGACCAAGGGGCCGGCAATGGCGGCAATGCTGAGCTCGGCATTGTGCAGGTAGGGAGCGAGCAAAGTAAAGGCGTAGACGACCACTGACCACAATATTGAGGGAAGAAATGGCAGCTGGTGGCCCAGGAGAAGCCAAAGGCTGAAGGCCAACCACATGAATTCAGCGGAAACGAAGAGGCTTGCAATCCAGATCCCTAGCAGCAGCGCCAACCACCACGCGGGCTTGGCGAAGACTCCTTTCTTGGCACGGGAAACGAAGCCGAGGCTGTACCAAGTGGCGAAGAGTACCGAGACGAGGATCGCGGGCAGGACATTTCCTTGCGCTGAAATCTGTCGCAGCAACGCGATGGCAAGCAGGATTGCCGTCACCAGGTGCTGCCCCCAGCGCAGCACCACTGGCGAGGCCAACGAGTGCTGCTGATTCTGGGTGTCCAACCACTGCGGCTCGGAAGTACTCATGAATGCCAGCCTACTAAAGGCTGCTGCCGGTTATTGATCGGCAAGTATTACCAGTTGAGCTGTCGCTCTGGTCATGGCCACGTATCTGCGCACGGCTCCGCTTAATCCGGTGCCGAAGGAGCGTGGCTGGCAGACGAGCACCAGATCGAATTCCAGGCCCTTGGCGTTCTCTGGCGAAAGAAAGCGGACCCTGCCAGAGTCGTGGAAGCCAGAGGCCCCGATAACTGCCGCCGTGCCCTCGGCATTTTCGCCTAGCCAATCATCGAGTATTAATTCCAGTTCGGTCAGGCGGGCATAACGCACCGGTGCACCATCCGTGCGCAATGATCGCGGCACGTTCGCCTCGGGCACCTGTGCCTGGATCTGTTCTGCGGCTGCTTCCATGATCTGTGCCGTGCTGCGGTAGTTGACCCGCAAGCGGGATACGGAGATGCCGCGAATGCCAATCCTGGCCAAACGCTGTTCCCATGTCGTGTTGAAGCCGTGAACGGCCTGGGCCCTATCGCCCACAATCGTCAGGCTCCCTGATGGGCAACGGCGTTGGATCATTGCCCATTGCGCATCGGTCAGGTCCTGGGCTTCATCGATGATGACATGCGAAAAGGGTCCGTCGTAATTGAGCGAGGCCAAATTGTTCTCCGGAGCTCCGGCGAGAAGCTGCTCCTGGAGATCGTGGTGGATGAGCTGGGATGCCAGATCCTCGCTGTCGTCAACCGAGTCCATCAGATCATCAACGACGTTTTTCCATCGAGTACGCTCGGCGTGCACTCTGAACTGTTCATCACGACGTTTCGCTTCGCTGTGCGGGTCGCCAATGAGAAAGCGCGCAAGGTCAATCAGCGGAATATCCGACGTGGTCCATCGGCCAGAAGCCGAACTTGCCAGTAGCTTTTCGATCTCTTCGTTGCCAAGGTCTCTGCCGCTGTAGCGGAGCAGCTCCGGGGTTGAATAGAGCGCCCGCAGCAGCTTGCATGGATCCAGGACAGGCTAGTGCTCATCGAGCAACCCATTCAGTGCTGGATTTCTCTCCCACTCCGAGCGCGGCAGTGGCTTCGTGTCTTCGCCAATGAGGGCTTGGGGGAGCAATTGATCAATGAGGGCATCACGCAATTCGATGCGTGCTTCATTGTGCGGCGTTGCTTCGCCAATCATGGTGACCGCAGTGCGCCACAGCTGCGTTGTCAGAGTGGCTTGAGCTTCCCCAAAGTCGATTTGAAGGTCAGCCGAGGGGGGCTCTTCAAAGACCTGCACGGCCCTCTTGACTGCATCCAGCATTGCCAGGCTGGATTTAATGCAGTGGACTCCGTGATCCGGTTCCGAGGGCAAATCATCGCCAATCGAAACTATGTTCGAAAGTGTTGAAATGAGCACCTCGTCCTCGCCGAGATTCGGAAGAATGTCAGCGACATAGGAGCTATAGGCCTCGTGCGGGCTTACCACCAAAACCTTGCCACCCTGGCGTTGAAGCCGTGGGTCCGCATGCAGCAAATAGGCGGCTCGATGCAGGGCGACCACCGTCTTGCCGGTACCCGGCCCTCCGTCAACTACCAGCGCGCCTTGCGAGCTTCTCCGGATGATCGCGTCCTGGTCCGACTGGATGGTTGCGAGCACGTCCTGCATTTTTGGTGAACGCTTGCTGCCAAGGGAAGCGAGAAATGAAGAGTGGTCATCCAGGCGGGCATGGGAAGCCAGCTGGGAGGAATCAAACACTTCATCCCAATAGTCGCAGATGCGTTGCCGGCGCCAACGGTAGCGGCGTCTCATGGCCAACCCATGGTCCTTCTCATGGGTAGCGGCGAAGAATGGTTCTGCTGCAGGGGCTCGCCAATCAAGCAGCAGCTGCTTGCCCTGGTCGTCGCTCAAGCCGCTGCGGCCAATGTAGAGGCGCTCGCCGGTCCCGGCTATTTCCATGAAGCCCAAGCAGGCGTAGGGACCCATGCGGTCCAGCTGGCGCAGCCGCTGGGCTAATTCGCTGAGTTCAACATCGCGTTCAAGGGATTGCTGCAGCACGCCGGCCTGGTCTTGTCCTCGTCGGGCGATGCGCTCCAAAATTTCGGATCGAAGCTGCCCAACCCGGTTGGCAATTTCGCAGAGCCGTTGCTGGTCCTCGCCAATCTCGGCCGAGTTCTCCGGTACTGGACTGTGTTCGATGGCATCGAAATAGCTGGTGTTTGCGATTTTGGCAGGCACGCGGGCTCCTTGGTCTAGCTAGTTCTCGTGGGGAAGATATTGATTATGGACCCTCTGCGGGGCCTTGCGGCAAGGCCCCCTGGGCGCGCTATCCTGAAAATGCAGGGAATGGCGTTTTCGGTTTTCCAGCTGCGTACTGTGAGCCTGCGCTCACTTGCATTTCGAAGGCTGCCGGGAATTTTCAGCTGGGGCATCACGCGGTAGGATATAAGGACTGCGACTTTGATCCGGCTATCACCGGTGAGTCTTCGGAAGAACCGCGAACATCATGAACGCCAAGTAGAACCGAACGGGACCAGCCCGTCACAGCTGAAGATAAGCGATTCCCCATCATTGCGGCGGGGGATAAGCGGGGTGGTACCGCGGCATTCGTGCCGTCCTCGTAGGCAAGGATTTATCGACCCTACGCTTGAAGGACGGCCCATTCGATGAGCTTCTACCCGAAGGTCACTACAGACCCAACCGGTTCGACCCCGGCTTCACCGCGATTCCCAGATCTTGAGAAGCGCGTCCTCGAATACTGGAAGAACGACGACACTTTCCAGGCCTCCATTGACCAGCGCGAGGGCGAAGAATTCGTCTTCTACGATGGCCCTCCCTTCGCCAACGGCCTGCCGCACTACGGCCACCTGCTCACCGGCTACGTCAAGGACCTGGTAGCGCGCTACCAGACCCAGCGCGGCAAGCGCGTGGAGCGCCGCTTCGGCTGGGACACCCACGGCCTGCCGGCCGAGCTGGAAGCCATGAAGCAGCTGGGCATGACCGACAAGAAGCAGATCGAAGCCATGGGCATCGACAAGTTCAACGACGCCTGCCGCACCTCGGTGATGAAGTATGCCGATGAGTGGAAGCAGTACGTGAACCGCCAGGCTCGCTGGGTCGACTTCGAAAACGACTACAAGACCCTGAACGTCGAGTTCATGGAATCGGTCATCTGGGCCTTCAAGCAGCTTTCGGACAAGGACCTGACTTACAAGGGCTTCCGCGTGCTTCCGTACTGCTGGAAGGACGAGACCCCGCTGTCCAACCACGAGCTGCGCATGGACGACGACGTCTACAAGAACCGCCAGGACCAGACCGTCACCGTGGGCTTCACCATCCTTGCCGGTGAAACCGAAGCCTCCAAGGCACTTGCCGGCGTGCAGGCCCTTGCGTGGACCACCACCCCGTGGACCCTGCCAACCAACGCCGCACTGGCCGTGCACCCGGCGATCGACTATGTCGTGGTTCCTGCAGGCGAAGCCGGCGTGAAGGCTTCGGCCGCCGCCGGGCCATTCCTGCTGGCCCGCGACCTGCTGGGCTCCTACGCCAAGGACCTGGGCTACAAGGATGCCAAGGAAGCCGCTGCGGCCATCACCGCCAGCTACACCGGTGAGCAGCTTGCCGGCGTGCGCTACCAGCCGCTGTGGGACACGTACACCGACACCGAGAAGTACGGCACCGAAAACGCCTGGCAGATTCTCACCGCCGACTACGTCACCGTGGCCGACGGCACCGGCATCGTGCACCAGGCTCCGGCCTACGGCGAGGATGACCAGAAGGTCTGCGAAGAGCACGGCATCCCGGTGATCCTCTCAGTAGACGAGGGCGCCAAGTTCCTTCCTGTCTTCGGCAACGGCCCGCTGGCCGAGATCGCCGGTGTGCAGGTCTTCGACGCCAACAAGACCATCACCAATGTGCTCAAGGACGAGGCCAAGCTGGTCAAGCAGGCCTCCTACGAGCACTCCTACCCGCATTGCTGGCGCTGCCGCACCCCGCTGATCTACCGCGCGATCTCCTCGTGGTACGTCGAGGTCTCCAAATTCAAGGACCGCATGGTCGAGCTGAACGAGCAGATCAACTGGATCCCGGGCAACGTCAAGCACGGCCAGTTCGGCAAGTGGCTGGAAAACGCCCGCGACTGGTCCATCTCGCGCAACCGCTACTGGGGTTCGCCGATCCCGGTGTGGGAATGCACCGGTGCCGAATGCGAGCACCGCGAAGTCTTCGGCTCGCTGCAGGAAATGCAGGACTTCTTCGGCCGCATGCCGGTCAACCACGAAGGCCAGCCTGACCTGCACCGCCCATTCATCGACGAGCTGACCAAGGCCCATGAGGGCTGCGCCGAATCCGGCACCCTCAAGCGCGTGGAAGACGTGCTCGATGTCTGGTTCGACTCCGGCTCGATGCCGTACGCCCAGGTGCACTACCCGTTCAACAACCAGGAATGGTTCGATTCCGGCCACCACCCGGCGGACTTCATCGTTGAGTACATCGGACAGACCCGCGGCTGGTTCTACACCATGCACGTGCTCTCCACCGCGCTCTTCGACCGCCCGGCCTACACCAACGTGATCTCCCACGGCATCGTGCTGGGCTCGGACGGGCAGAAGATGTCCAAGTCCCTGCGTAACTACCCGGATGTCACCGAGGTCCTGGACCGCGACGGCTCCGATGCCATGCGCTGGTTCCTGATGGCCTCGCCGATCCTGCGCGGCGGCAACCTGGTCGTGACCGAACAGGGCATCCGCGATGGCGTGCGCCAGGTGCTGCTGCCGCTGTGGAACGTCTGGCACTTCTTCAACCTCTACACCAACTCCGCCAACAACGGGGCCGGCTACGAGGCCAAGCGCTCGATGGACTCCACCGACCCGCTGGACCAGTACATGCTGGCCGCCACGGGCCAGCTGGTGCGCGAAGTCACCGAGGCACTGGATTCCTACGAGGTCTCCGATGCTACCGAGGCCGTGCGCCAGTACATGGACACCCTGACCAACTGGTACGTGCGCCGTAGCCGCCAGCGTTTCTTCGATGAAGACACCCAGGCCTTCGACACCCTGTACACCGCGCTGGAAACCCTGGTGAAGGTCACCGCTTCGCTGCTGCCGCTGGCCAGCGAAGAGATCTTCCGCGGGCTGACCGGCGAACGTTCGGTGCACCTGGAGGACTGGCCGGAAGCCAGCGAATTCCCAACCGACGCCGCGTTGCTGGAAACCATGGAAACAACCCGCAAGATCTGCTCCGTGGGCTCCTCGCTGCGCAAGGCCAAGAACCTGCGCGTGCGCCTGCCGCTGGCCGAGCTGAAGGTTGTGCTCACCGGCGCTGCCCGCCTGGAAGGCACCTACGCGTCGATCATCAAGGACGAGCTGAACCTGAAGGCCGTCACCTTGATCGATGCCGAAGGCGTCGACGCCGCCAGCTACGGCATCAGCCAGCAGCTGGTAGTGAACGCCCGTGCGGCCGGTCCGCGCCTGGGCAAGAACGTGCAGCAGGCGATCAAGGGCGCCAAGTCCGGGGACTGGTCGGTCACCGACGGGGTGGTCACCGCGGGAGGACTGGAACTGGCCGAGGGCGAGTACACCCTGGACACCGTGGTGGATGCAGCAGGCGAAATTGCCGCGGCAGTCATCGACGGCGGCTTCCTGGTGCTGGATACCGAGGTCACCGAGGCACTGGCTGCCGAGGGCACCGCACGCGACATGATTCGCTCCATCCAGTCCGCCCGCAAGGACGCGGACCTGCAGGTATCGGATCGCATCCACACCGTGGTCACCGCCAACACGGCCGCCATCGCGGCACTGGAAGCGAACCGCGAGCTGGTGGCAGGTGAAACCCTGACCGCGCAGCTGGAACTTGTCGCCGATGATTCGGTAGATGGCGAGCAGGTCACCGTGGCCAAGCTGGATTCTGGCAAAGTCGAGGCCAACTAGTGAGCGAATTGGACCGCGTCTACGCGCAACTGCTCTCCCGTGCGCCGGAAAACAAGATGGAACCGCGCATGGATCCGATGTTCCGCGCGATGGAGATCCTCGGCGAGCCGAACAAGGCTTGCCCGGTCATCCACATCACCGGCACCAACGGCAAGACCTCGACCGCACGCATGATCGAGTCGCTCTTGATGGCGCACGACTTGCGCACCGGCCGCTACTCCTCGCCGCACCTGATCTCGGTCACCGAGCGCATCGCCATTGACGGTGCCCCGGTAGACGACGGGACCTTCGTGCGCGTGTGGGATGAAATCAGCCCGTTCCTTCAGATCGTGGACACCGAGCTCGTCGAGCGCGGCGAAAACAAGCTGACCTACTTCGAAGCTGTCACCATCCTGGCCTTCGCGGTTTTCGCCGAGGTTCCGGTGGATGTCGTGGTGCTCGAAGTCGGCCTGGGCGGCATCACCGACGCCACCAACGTGGCAGATGCCGACGTTTCGGTGATCACCCCGATCTCCTTGGACCACACCGATCTGCTGGGGGATACCCCGGGCGAGATTGCCGAAGAAAAGGTCGGCATCCTCAAGCCCGGCGGCTACCTGGTCTCTTCGGTGCAACCGGTGGATGCCGCCGACGTGCTGCTGGCTCGCGCCCGCGAGCTTGAGGTGCCGGCAGCTTTCGACAGCCTGGACTTCAAGCTCCTGGAACGCCAGCATGGCGTGGGTGGGCAGCTGCTGTCCATCCAGGGCCAAGCGGCGCGCTACGACGAGATCTTCCTGCCATTGTTCGGTGCCCACCAGGCGCAGAACGCCACCGTGGCCTTGGCTGCGGTGGAGGCCTTCCTGGGCGGCGGCCAGCGCGAGCTGAATGCCGATCTGGTCCGCGACGGCTTCGCGGCCGCCACCAGCCCGGGCCGCCTGGAACTGGTCCGCGCGGCACCGAGCATCCTGGTGGATGCCGGCCACAACCCGGATGGCATACGCGTCACCGCAGAGGCGATCAAGGAATCCTTCGGCTTCACCCGCCTGGTGCTGATGGTTGGCATCTTGCAGGAGAAGGACGCCGAAGCAATGCTTTACACCATGCGCGAGCAGTACGGTGACATGGTTGAGGACATTTGCATCACCCAGTCGTCCTCGCCGCGGGCCATCCCGGCCGGCGAACTGTCCACCATGGCGATCGACGCTGGCTGGCCGGAAGAGGACATCCACGTCACCGAGGACCTGGAAGATGCCATCGAATGGTCGGTGGGCCGCGCCGAGGCAGGCAACGACTTGTCCGGCGGCGTGCTGGTGACCGGTTCGATTACGCTGGTGGGCGAGATTTCACTGTTGCTCAAGGGAGGCGAATCCTGATGGCTAAACTCACCCGTGCCCAGCGCGAGTGGCGTCCTGGGATGAAGAAGAAGCAGCGCTCCACGAAAATGATGTTCGCATCAACAGTGCTGGTCTGCGAGGCGCTGCTGGCGGTGTTCGTCACCCTCGCGGCCTTCGGGCTCAAGCGTGGCGGAGAACCGGTGGTCGTGCTCAGCCTCGGCGCTGCCGTGGCGCTGCTGTGCATCTTCAACTGCGCCCTGCTGGGCAAGAAGATCGGCTACATCATCGGCTGGATCCTGCAGGTAGTGTTCTTCCTGTGCGGCTTCATCCTGCCGGACATGTTCTACCTCGCAGCGGCCTTCGCCCTGTGCTGGTGGTATGCGCTGAACAAGGGCGGCGAAATCGACGCAGTGAACAAGCGCCGCGCCGCCGCCCAAGAAGCCTGGGAAAAAGCGAACCCCGAGCAAGCCTGAGAACCTAAGAAGTACATCAACGATACGAAGAGGTAGTCACATGACTGAACGTACCCTGATCCTGGTCAAGCCAGATGGCGTCAAGCGCGGTCTGACCGGACAGATCCTTGGCCGCATTGAAGCCAAGGGCTACACCATTGCCAAGCTGCAGCAGCTGGAAGCTACTCGCGAGCTGCTCGCCGAGCACTATGCAGAGCACGAAGGCAAGCCATTCTACGAACCGCTGGTTGAGTTCATGCTCTCCGGTCCGGTGGTGGCGATCGTGGCTGAAGGCCAGGGCGTTATCCCCGGCTTCCGTTCGCTGGCTGGCACCACCGACCCGACCACCGCGGCTCCAGGCACCATCCGTGGCGACTTCGGCCGCGACTGGGGCCTGAAGGTCCAGCAGAACCTGGTCCACGGTTCGGACTCCGTCGAGTCCGCCGAGCGCGAGATCGGCATCTGGTTCGGCAAGTAGATCGAAACGCGAAAATCCCGGCAGTTGGAAACTGCCGGGATTTTTCATGCCTGGAAGCGGGTCCTAGAACCAGTCATCCAAACTGTCCTGGGCGAGCATAGCTCCTTGCGGGCTAGCTGCCTGCTGCACCGAACTTCCGAGCGCCTGTGCGGTCGAGTCCAGCGGCAGCTGCTCTGCAGCGCCGATCCTGACCACCTGGTGGTGGTCGGTGATAGGGCCGACTATGTGCGAAAGATACTTATCTGCTCCGTCATTGCTGAATTCCAGCACGTGGATACCTCCCAGTCTTCAGTGCGCGTTAGCACATTGATTGCGGGCGAAGCGTGGCGCGGGTTTTCCCTGTTGGGGAAAACGAAGACATGCAGCAAAACTTCTCAAGGCGATTGCGCATCCCGCGTCGCTCCACTTCCATCACTTCAGTCACATTAAACACACAAACCACATCCACGGCAACGCGGGATCGGGTCCACCGGTCTTGTCCCCAGCGCGAAAACCCCGGGAAGCCGGGGCTGGATGAGGGCATGAACTCTTTGAGAATTAATTGGAAATAATTCGATCAAGAGCATTTAAGTGGCAAAAGGAAGGGCGCCCCTGACGTGCAGGAGCGCCCCAGCCGCAACAGCTACTCGGAATCCTTGAGGGATTCCTGGTGCTGTTCCTTCGCTTCGAGTTTGTCTAAAGCTGCTTGCTCTTCGCTGATCTCGACTTCAGACTTGATGTCCTCGCTGGCTTCAGCCACCGCATCGGATTTGTCGCGCCCGGTCCATACCTTGATCACCGCCCATGAAGCGGCCACCAGTGGCACCGCCAGGACGGCGCCAACGATGCCCGCCAGGACGGTGCCTGCGGTCAGTGCCATCAGCACGACCAGTGCATGCAGGCTCAGGGCGTTGGCCATGACTACCGGCTGCAGGAAGTTGCCCTCCAGCTGGTTCACCAGGATCACCGCAGCCAGCACGATCAGCGCCACCACAGGTCCGTTGGTAACCAATGCAATCAGCGTGGCCAGGATGCCGGCAACGGTGGCACCTACCATCGGCACGAAGGAGCCGAGGAAGACAATGACGCCTAGCGGGATGGCCAATGGAACCTGCACGATCAGCAGCGTCGCGGTGATGCCCAAAGCATCCACTGCGGCCACGGTGGCAGTACCGCGGATGTAGCCGCCGAAGGTGCGCAGCGCGCGGTCGCCGGAAAGAATCCACTTGTTGCGGTAGTGGCGTGGAGTCCATGACACGGCAAAGGCCCAGATCTTGTCGCCGTCCTTCAGGAAGAAGAACAGGATTACCAGCAACAGGACCAAGCCGGTCACGAAGCTGCCTGCTGCGCTCAGCGTGTTCAAAGCGCCGGTGCCGAACTGGGAACTGGTCAAGAAGCCGGTTACCGTTTCGACAACATTATCGATCTGGCTCTGGTCGACGCTGAAAGGCATCGTGCCGATGAAGCCCTGAACCATGTCATTGAGCTGGTTGAAACCTTCAACAGCTTGGTCAACGAGCTTTGGCCATTCCTTGATGACCGAGAAGACCAGGCCGGTGCCGATGCCTCCGAGGACCAATAGGGATCCGAGGAAAACGATCCATGCTGCCAGCATCGGGGAAACAAACTTGCGCAGCTTGACCACCAGGGGCCACAACGCACAGGAAATGATGACTGCCAGCAACGTCGGGATCACGATCATGGTCAAGCGGAGCATGCCGATGATGAGGAATGTTGCCAGCGCGCCAACTACCAGCAACTGGGCGCTTCGAATGCCTAGGCGTCCTAGCAAGTCGGTCCACAGGCTGGTGACCGTGAAATCTGGTTTGGCGTCCCTGACCGGAACACGGTGGTGCTCGGCAGGTGTCGGCTTGTCGTCCTGAGGTTGCTTTTTCAACAACGCGGCGGGCCTGACCTTACGGAAAAAAGCCATAGTCGCTCCTTGTAGCTGGTTCTGATAGCTCTAACAATAGGCTAACGACTTGACAAGGTCCCAAGGCAACACCGAAATGCTGATTTTTTGGCGTTCGCACTGGCCACTAACCCGTTTTCGTGCCCGAAGGCTTTGATTCGTGCACCCACGGGCTGATTTCCCCGGCATTCCTGCGGCGGGAATGGCTCTGCGGCGACGGTGGCTGCAATGATGCCCGGCTTTTCGCAAATCCGTTCTTGAGGTGCAATGTCGCGGTATGCGCCGGTCCATTGTCATCGTGCGGCAGGTCACATAAGGTGAGGTGTGGCTGGTGCCATTTGGATTAGTCAATCGGAATGCACCACGGGCCATTCGAGCACTCGCACGGTACAAGGAGCAAAGCTTTGCCAGATCCCAGGAAATCATCATTGTCCAAGCGATCCATCGCGCTGGGTGCGGCGGTCTTCGCCGTCGTTGCGCCGTTGGGGTTAGCGGCGCCGGCCAACGCCGATGCCAATTTCCCGTCGCCTAACGGAGAAACAAATATTTCGAGCATTCTCAGCTACCAAGACACAGTCAAGGAATTGCAGAAGATCGAATCCAATTCCCGGTTCGACGTTGATGCGTTCACGCTCCAAGAGGCAGGAACGCAGGTCAGCGAGTCAGAACAGGGCAGGGATCTGTATGTGGCAACTGCGGGGCACGGCCCTGAGGACGTTTGGCTGCAGGGGCGCATCCACGGCAATGAGCCCTATGGAACCGACTCGCTCCTGACGCTGCTCAAGGAGCTTGGCGCCAACGGATCGGCAGACTACGACCTGCTCCGTGAGAAGTACACCTTCCACTTCATCCCGATGTACAACCCCGACGGTTCGGAGGAGAATGTTCGGCAGACAATTTTGTGGGATCAGGAAACGAATGCTCCGCAGCTTGATGCCAAGGGCAACCAGCAAAGAGTCGACCTGAACCGCGATTGGACGCTGGAGGGCTTCGTTGCCAACGAATCGCTGGCGTATTACGAGTACTGGACAATGGTGGATCCCGCGTTCGGCGTCGATGTGCATCACCAGGGCCTGAAGAAGGAGTGGGGTACAGGCGATGACGTGACTTTGTCGCTCGGTATCTCCCTCGCGCCAGGTGGCCCGACCTTGCCTGGAATCGAGAATGGCGCTTATGACGTGCTTACTCGCCAGATGCAAGTGCATGTGTATGACGAGCTGTCGAAGTACGGCGCGTTCAACATCGACCGCTACCAGGTGGGCGACGGAATGGAAATCGACATCAAGGGCGGCGTCGTCTCTGCAATGATGCTGGGCTTGAACTACCGGGGGCTCAATGCCGACGGGCATCGAAACCCGGTGGTCTTCTTTGAAACCAGTGGAAATAGCAGTGACGGAAGCCTCGGGCAGAAGTCCCGCGGCAAGTTGATTCGCCAAAATGTTCTTGCGCTCAAGGAATTGCTGCTCGGAATGGCATCGGGCGAAGTCCAGCAAGAAGATCCAGAACGCTGGGAAGAAATCCCTCACCAGCCTGTAACGGGCTATCAGACCGATTATGCGGGTCTGGTCCAGAAGTGAACTGACGCAGCAGAGCTGGGGCCGCGCAGTGCGCGGCCCCAGCTCTGTTGAGGTCTCCTTCTCTGCTTGTGCGGACTACCTGGCGTTGAAGTACTCCTTGGCCAGCAGGCCCATGATGATCTTGTCGTGGAACGACCCATCGTGGAATCCAGCCTGGCGCACTCGGCCCTCTTCGCGGAATCCTGCGCGGTTGAAGGTGCGCAGTGCGCGCTCGTTGTACGCCCAGGCATTCAAGCCGATGCGGTTCAAGCCCATCTCGCGGAAGCCGTAGTCGATGATCATCTTGGTGGCCATGGTGCCATAGCCTTGGCCCACATTTGAACCACCGATCATGATCATCAATTCGGCCGAACGGGCCGGCGCGTTGTAGTCGTACAATGCGGTGTGCCCGATCAGCGTGTCATCGGGAAGCGTGATGGAAAGTCCCACGCCGTCGGTAGTGCCACGGTTGACGCTGCGCGATTTGAAGAGTTCTGCGGCTTCGGTGATCGGGTGGGGAAGTACCAGGTTGCCCTGCAGGGCCATGAATTCTGGGCTATTCCACCATTGGGTGAGGAACGCAAGATCTTCCTCTTGTAGTTCACGGAGCCGAAGGTGTTCGGAAATCAGCAGGTTGATTCCGTAGTCCTGGGCATTTTCTGTGTTCCATATGTCACTTGCCATGCTTCTAATCTACCGGGTCTAACTGGGCAGTATCCGGAAGATCGTTGACGGCGAACCCTTCCCGGCCTTGCCGATGGCCGTTTTGACGCTGATCGAAGGCCGAAGCGGGATGTCTTGGCGCCGGTGGCGCGCCGGGGTGCAACAAGCAGTGGCACCAGGCCGGCCGACCTGGTTGGCGGCGGGGTGGGGGAGCGCCAGGAACAGCACTGCGGGGCCGCTACCGAAGTAGCGGCCCCGCAGGTGGGCATGGAAGCCGGGCTCTAGCCGAAGAAGGCGAGCGGGAAACGCAGGACGACCGATGCGGCAACGAGCGCCCAGATGACGGCTGTAATGATCCAGCTCCACTCGGCGAAGAACTTCTTCACGCCGGCTCCAGCAGGAATCACGCCGGTAAGCACATTGCGTGCGGTCGTGAACACGAACAAGGGAATCGTCATGGCCCACACGACCATGCAGTAAGGGCACAGGGCGTTGATTTCATACAGGGCCTGGGTCCAGAACCAGATCACCAAGCCCATAGCGGCGGTGATGCCCAGCTGGAAGCACAGCCAGAACCAGCGCTTCAGGTTTGTTGCGCCGGCCAGCAGGGCGAAGCCGATGGCGATAACAACAGCGAAGCAAACGATCCCGAAGAAGGGATTGGGGAATCCGAAGATTCCTGCCTGCTCGGATTTCATCACGGTGCCACAGGAGATCCAGGGATTGACGTCGCAACTGGTGATGTAGTCGGGGTTCTTGTACAACTCCAAGCGTTCCAGGACCAGGATTCCGGCGGCGAGCCAAGAGATCAATCCCGTAACGATGATGAACAGCCCGAAGCCGCGTTCCTTAGCCCACCAGGGCAACACGCCCGAGCCGTGGCTATTTTCTTGTGATGAAACCATGTTTTGACTATTCCATAAGTTCATAGGAAAGCGGGTTATTCCGCCAAGGCCTTTTTCATACTAGGAAGCATTTCTGTGCATCTGGTGAGAAGCAATGAACAAGGCGTGAACGAAATATGAGAGAATGGGAATGGTTGTTCGCGGATCCACAGTCTGCTTTCAACCCGACGACAGACTTTTGAAACAACAGATCGACAGGCGATGCATCGCTTCGGTTGAGTGCCCAATATGTGCGCCTCCCGGGGGAATACCGCGGATCGTAGGGCTGCAAAGGAAAGCAGCCGGTTTTCTTAGGCCACGTTGATCCGCAGGATTTGCGCCTGGTTCAGAAATTTGGACCAGCGTCGAACCCGCGGAAAATAGCGAGCTTTTGTGTCCGGACTACTGGAAGATAAGTAGGCCAAGCGACACGTGATGATTGTAGTTTCAGCAACGGCGCCGTCTGTGGAGGATGCCCGAGCGGGACATAGTAGGAGTACGCGAATTTAAATGAGCGCAGCAAATCAACGAAAGGGCGGAACGCAAGGTAATAAGCGGGGCAACCGTTCAACACGAGCCCGCCGTACCAGTGTTTCAACCACACCCGCGCGACCACTGCGTCGCGCCATGACCTTGGCCGAACTCAATGCCGCTGCCGGCGTCGAGGAAAGCCCATACCGCTGGCGGGCCACCCGCCGCACCCAGATTTCCACCCCTGATTCCACCAAGCGGGCCAGCCGCCAGGCCGAACGCCGGGCGCAGGCAGTGCGCAATACCGCGAATGACGAGGCCGTAGAGCTCGCCGCGGCCAAGCAGGAAGACGTCCAGGACAAGCAGGAAGACGTCCAGGAGCAGAGCGCTGAAATCGCTGCCCCGGCCGAGCAGGAAGTTGCACCGGTTGAGGAAGCGAACGACGTTGACCAGACCGGCATGCTGCTGGCCGAACACGGCAGCACCATGATCTTGAATCCTTTCGCCGTGCCGGAAACAGCTCAGGCTGTTCTGGCCCAGGCTGTTGCGAAGAAGCAGGAACCTGCTCGCCGCGCAGCTGCCGCAGATCCCGAGGCAGACGCCGATGCCGACGACGTGACTTCGCGCCGCCGCCGCCGCCGTCGCCGCGGGGAAGTGGATCTGGAACTTGAGGGCGGCTCGCAGGATGATCCGCCGAACACCGTTACCCGTGTGCGCGCCCCGCGTGGCAGTATCGAAAGCCACAGCTCGGTCAACGACAAGGTCGCTTCGGTGCGCGGTTCCACCCGATTGGAAGCCAAGCGCCAGCGCCGCCGCGAATCACGCGAAACCGGTCGCCGCCGCCAGGTGATCACCGAGGCCGAGTTCCTGGCCCGCCGCGAATCCGTCGAGCGCAAGATGATCGTGCGCCAGCGCGAGGACCGCATCCAGATCGGCGTACTGGAAGATGGAGTGCTTGCAGAGCACTTCGTCTCCAAGACCCAGCAGGATTCGCTGATCGGCAACGTGTACGTCGGCAAGGTGCAGAATGTGCTGCCATCCATGGAAGCTGCTTTCGTGGATATCGGCCGCGGCCGCAACGCCGTGCTGTACGCAGGCGAAGTGAACTGGGACGTAGCCGCTCTCGAAGGCGCGCCGCGCCGCATTGAGAACGCCTTGAAGGCTGGCGACTCGGTCCTGGTGCAGGTCACCAAGGACCCGGTAGGCCACAAGGGCGCCCGGCTGACCAGCCAGATCTCCCTGCCTGGCCGCTACCTGGTCTACGTGCCAGGTGGTTCGATGACCGGCATCTCGCGCAAGCTCCCTGATGTCGAACGCCAGCGCCTGAAGAAGATCCTGAAGGACCACCTGCCGGAAAACGCGGGCGTCATCGTGCGCACCGCCGCCGAAGGCGCTTCCGAGGAAGAACTGACCAACGATATCAACCGGCTGCGTGCGCAGTGGGAAGGCATCGAAGAGCAGGCCAACTCCACCAAGACCCTGGCTCCGGAACTGCTGTACTCGGAACCCGATCTGACCATCAAGGTGGTCCGCGACGTCTTCAACGAGGACTTCACCAAGCTGATCGTCTCCGGTGACCACGCCTGGGACACCATCGAGGCCTACGTCATGTACGTGGCGCCGGATCTGATGGGCCGCCTGGAGAAGTGGGAAGCCGAAGAGGACATCTTCGCCAACTTCCGTGTGGACGAGCAGATCGCCAAGGCGCTGGACCGCAAGGTCTTCCTGCCTTCGGGTGGTTCGCTGGTCATCGACCGCACCGAAGCGATGACCGTCATCGACGTGAACACCGGCAAATTCACCGGTTCGGGCGGCAACCTCGAAGAGACCGTGACCAAGAACAACCTGGAAGCGGCCGAAGAAGTGGTCCGCCAGCTGCGCCTGCGTGACATCGGCGGCATCATCGTCATCGACTTCATCGACATGGTCCTGGAATCCAACCGCGATCTGGTGCTGCGCCGCCTGGTGGAGTGCCTGGGCCGCGACCGGACCAAGCACCAGGTTGCTGAAGTGACCTCGCTGGGTCTGGTCCAGATGACGCGCAAGCGCATGGGCACCGGCCTGCTCGAAGTCTTCGGTGAAGAGTGCGAGCACTGTGCAGGTGCTGGCTTCATCACCCACGAAGAGCCAGTTGAATCGCGCAAGACCTTCAACTCGCAGGGCGAAGCGCACAGCAAGAAGTTCAACGACAAGCCAAGCCGCAACTCCCGCCGCCGTCGTGGCGGCGAGAAGGACGAGCAGAAGCCAGTTGAGAAGCAGGAGCCGGCAGCAGGGGAGAAGGACGAAGCCACGCGCAACGCCCTGGCCAGCATTGCCGCCGCTTCGCACCTGGATGCCGCTGCTGAAAACGCAGTGAGCATCGAGGGCGAACAGATTCCTGTGGCCAAGTCCGCGGCGTCTGCGCAGGGCACCGAGGCCTCGGTTACCCTGGAAGCGCTGGAAGCAGCGTTGCCGGGCCAGGATGAGTCCAGCGACGAGCAGGACGGCAGCCGCAAGCCGCGCCGCCGTTCACGCTCCCGTGGACGCGGACGCAACCAGTCCGAGGAAAACGCTTCGGGCAACGAGGAAGCTCAGGCCAACCAGGAACAGCAGGCTGCTCCTGAACCTGTTGCCGCCTCGACGTCCCAGGAGCAGCCGCGCAAGCGCTCACGCCGTGCTTCGCGTCCGCAGGAAGCGGCACAGCAGGACCAGCCGGTGCTCACCGGCCTGGCCATGCCTGCTGCCAGCGCGCCTGCTGAGTCCAGCAGCCCCGCGGCTTCCGTCCCAGTTGCCGCCACCGCGGCAGCCCCACAGAATTCCACGAAGCCAAAGCGTCGCAGTCGTCGGGCCACCTCGGTCCAGGGCGATGCGACTGCAGAGGTTCTCGTGGCAGAGGTATCCGCCGCTACCGGTTCGGTAGTTCAGATGGATGCCTCCGGTTCGCAGAAAGATAAGCCAGCTGAGCCTGCCGGGCAACCGGTAATGCTCGGTGTGGGTGTTCCAGTACGCGAACTGAAATAGATGAACTTGATCACGCTTCCCTCGCTGGGGCAGTTTGTATTTGCTCCAGCGGTGTGGACTAGCGTAATCTAGTTGATCGGTGCTAAACGCCAAGATCACGGACTTTTGGTCCGCTCGGCGTCAAGGCACAAGCGCATGAGATCCCCGGGATCGCATCCACTTTGTGGGTGTTCGGGTCGATATCTGCGCCGGTAAGACAATAAACGTCGAGTAGAAGTGAGTACCCACGTGGTGTACGCAATTGTCCGCGCAGGCGGCCACCAGGAGAAGGTTTCCGTTGGAGACCTCATCACCGTTGACCGTCTTCAGGCTGCCCCAGGCAGCTCCATCGAGCTTCCAGCTTTGCTGTTGGTAGATGGCGAGAAGGTAACTTCCGCAGCTGCCGATCTGGCTAAGGTCACGGTCACCGCTGAGGTTGTAGAAAACCTTCGCGGCGAGAAGATCGTAATCCAGAAGTACAAGAACAAGACCGGTTACAAGAAGCGCCAGGGCTTCCGTGCCGCTCTGACCAAGGTCAAGGTCACCTCGATCGCCTAATTCAGGCAATCGTAGAATCCATTTTTGTAGCGAAAGAGGCTAAAAGGCATGGCACATAAGAAAGGTGCGAGTTCCACTCGCAACGGTCGCGATTCCAACGCACAGTACCTAGGCGTAAAGCGCTATGGTGGACAGGAAGTCAAGGCAGGCGAAATCATCGTTCGCCAGCGTGGCACCCACTTCCACCCAGGCGCCGGCGTAGGCCGTGGCAAGGATGACACCCTGTTCGCATTGGCTGCTGGCGCAGTCGAGTTCGGCACCCGTCGTGGTCGCCGCGTGGTGAACATTGTGGCTGCTGCCTAATTCAGGCAACAGGCAAATTTTTTAGTACACAAGGGGTGGGCCGATTTCGGTCCGCCCCTTGCGTGCATAGTTAGACTTTTAAGCGAGTAACCCTCGCAACCCCGTACTAGGAGAAGATGGCCCCGTGGCTGCATTCGTTGATCGCGTAACCCTTCATGTCACCGCAGGTAATGGTGGCCACGGTTGTGTGTCCATCAAGCGTGAGAAGTTCAAGCCGCTTGGCGGTCCCGACGGCGGCAACGGCGGCAAGGGCGGAGACATCATCCTGCGCGTCGACCCCCAGGTCACCACGCTGCTGGACTTCCACCACCTGCCGCACCGCAAGGCCGGCAACGGCGAGCCGGGCAAGGGCGGTCTGCACCCGGGCAAGAGCGGCGATGACCTGGTCCTGGGCGTACCTGCCGGCACCGTCATCAAGACCAAGGACGGCGACATCCTCGGCGACCTGGTCAAGCCGGGCGATGAATACATCGCCGCAATAGGCGGCATGGGCGGCCTGGGCAATGCGTCCATCGCCTCGGACAAGCGCAAGGCCCCGGGCTTCGCGTTGCTGGGCATTCCCGGAACCGGCCAGGATATTGTCCTGGAACTGAAGTCCATGGCGGATATCGCGCTGGTGGGCTACCCATCGGCCGGCAAATCCTCGCTGATCGCCGCCGTGTCCGCGGCACGCCCGAAGATCGCCGACTACCCGTTCACCACCCTGGTGCCCAACCTGGGTGTCGTCGAAGCAGGCGAAACCCGCTTCACCGTCGCCGACGTGCCTGGCCTGATCCCTGGAGCCTCCGAAGGCAAAGGGCTGGGCCACGAGTTCCTGCGCCACGTTGAGCGCTGTGCCGCCATCGTGCACGTGCTGGACTGCGCCTCGCTGGAAGCGGACCGCGACCCAATCAGCGACCTGGACATCATCGAAGCAGAGCTGGCTAACTACGAAGCCGACTCCACCTTCGCCGGTACCGACGGCACCATCGTGCCGCTGATCGAGCGCCCGAAGCTGATCGCACTTAATAAGGTTGACATGCCAGACGGTGCCGACATGGCTGAATTCGTGCGCCCTGAGTTGGAAAAACGCGGTTACCGCGTCTTCGAGATCTCCGCGCTCTCGCGTAACGGATTGCGTGATCTGTCCTTCGCTATGGCTGAATTGGTAGAGCAGGCACGCGCTGAACAGGTTGTTGAAGCCCCAGTAGTCGAGGTGCCTGTGATTCGTCCACGTACCACCAAGCGTGCCGAGTTCACCATCCGCCGCGAGGAGCAGAACTTTGAGCCAATGTGGCGAGTTATCGGTGAAAAGCCGGAACGCTGGATTATGCAGACCGATTTCCGCAACGATGAAGCTGTCGGCTACCTGGCTGACCGCCTGGCCAAGCTGGGCGTCGAAAACCAGCTATTCAAGGCCGGTGCCAAGCCAGGGGACGCGGTAATCATCGGCGCCGAGGACAACGCAGTGGTCTTCGATTGGGAGCCAACTATGGCAGCTGGCGCCGAACTGCTCGGCGGCAGCCGACGCGGCGAGGACATCCGCCTCGAGGATCGCGGCGATCGCAAGACCCGCGAGGAAAAGCGTGCCGAGCACGAAGAGCGCCGGGCGGCCAAGGCATCGGCTCGCGCCGAACTGGAAGCCGAACGCAAGGCCGGCGTCTGGACCGAATCGGTTGACTCCAAGTACGGACGAAAGACTGCGGAACCAAAGGCAACCCAGGAGGAAAATTAAAGTATGAGTGAAAGTGCCACCAAAACAATTTCAGCCATTACCTCGCCCCACCAACTGCCTCAAGCCAAGCGCTTAGTGGTCAAAGTTGGATCCAGCTCGCTGACCACGGTCAGCGGCGGGATATCCCACGAGCGGTTGAAGTTCCTGGTGGACACTCTCGCTGAAACTGTCAACAACGGTACCGAGGTCATTCTTGTATCCTCAGGTGCCATTGCCGCCGGTCTTGCCCCGCTCGGGTTGGCCAAGCGTCCCAAGGACCTTGCCACCCAGCAGGCCGCGGCGGCCGTTGGCCAGGGTCTGCTGCTGGCGCAGTACACCCAGCTTTTCGATGAGTACGACCAGCGCGTAGGCCAGGTGCTGCTCACCGCCGACGACCTGATGCGCCGCTCTTCCTACACCAACGCGCTGCGCTCCCTGGTTCGCTTGCTGAACCTGGGCGTGCTGCCCATCGTGAACGAAAATGACGCGGTCGCCACCCGCGAAATCCGCTTCGGCGACAACGACCGCCTCGCCTCGCTGGTGGCCCACCTGGTCAAGGCCGACGCGCTGCTGCTCTTCTCCGACGTGGACTCGGTCTACGACGCGCACCCTGATGACGGCGGCAGCCGCATCACCACCATCGAGCACCCCGACGAACTCGAAGCGGTGGACCTGGGCACCCCGGGGGCAGCCGGAGTCGGCACCGGCGGCATGATCACCAAGGTCGATGCCGCGACCCTGAGCTCCTCGGCGGGCATTCCTACCCTGGTGACCAGCACCGACAATGCAGCCAAGGCGCTGCGCGGGCAGGATGTGGGCACCTGGTTTGCCGCCCGCAACTCCCGCCGTTCGGCCCGCGACGTCTGGCTGGCGTACCTGGCTTCCATCGAAGGAAAGCTGATCCTGGATGCCGGCGCAGTCAAGGCGATCGAAAAGGGAACCAACTCGCTGCTGGCAGCCGGCATTACCGCCGTCCGCGGGGAATTCGAGGCTGGCGACGCCGTAGAGATCTGCGACGCGGAAGGAAACCCATTTGCTCGCGGGCTGGTGAACTTCAGCTCCCATGAACTGCCCGAGATGCTCGGACACAACACCACGGATCTGGTTGAAGAGCTGGGCGAAGGTTACGACAGATCAGTAGTGCATGTTGACGACCTAGCTTTGATCGAACCCATTTTCTAGAATGAGGAGCATGAGTATGGATGCCGTAAACACCGAAGAAACGACCACCGACGTCACCACCTCGGTCCACCAGCTGGCCGACCGTGCACGCCGCGCCGCACGGATCCTCAAGCGCGCCAACCGCGACTGGAAGGACCGCGCCCTCGCGGCCATGGCTTCGCGCATCGACCAGAACCGTGCGATGATCCTGCGCGCCAACGAGAAGGACCTGGCTGCCGGCCGCGCCAATGGCACCTCCGAGGCCCTGCTGGACCGGTTGAAGCTCGATGGCAAGCGCATCGACGGCTTGATTTCCGCGCTGCATGAACTCGCTGGCCTGCCCGACCCGGTCGGTCGCGTGGTGCGCGGGGAAACCCTGCCCAACGGCATGCGCATGCGCCAGGTCAACGTCCCGCTGGGCGTCATCGGCACCATCTACGAAGCGCGTCCGAACGTCACCGTGGACATCGCCGGCCTGGCGCTCAAGAGCGGCAACTCGGTGCTGCTGCGTGGCGGTTCGGCGGCGCTGAACTCCAACCAGGCGCTGGTCGCGGTGATCCGCGACGCGCTGGAGTCCGTCTCCCTGCCCCGCGACATCGTGATCTCGGTCGACGAATTCGGCCGCGCCGGTGCCGACGCCATGATGGGCGCGCGCGGAAAGATCGACGTGCTCATCCCGCGTGGCGGCCGCGAGCTGATCCAGCGCGTGGTCACCACCGCCAAGGTCCCGGTAATCGAAACCGGCGAAGGCAATGTGCACATCTTCCTCGACGCGAGCGCCGACGAGGAAATGGCCGTCGATATCCTGCTCAACGCGAAAACCCACCGCCCCAGCGTCTGCAACACCGTGGAGACCCTGCTGGTCCACAAGGATGCCGCTGTGGCCCCGGCAGTGCTGCAGGCCCTGGCCGCAGCCGGCGTGAGATTGCACACGGACGACCGAGCCGCCGCGCTGGTTCCGCAGCTGCCGACCATCCCGGCGGGGGAGGATGACTGGCGCAACGAGTACCTGGACTTGGATATCGCGGTGAAGGTCGTCGATGGCATGGACCAGGCCCTGGAGCACATCCGCGCCTACTCCACCGGCCATACCGAGGCGATCATCACCTCCACGCTGGCTGCTTCCGAGCGGTTCGTGGCGGAGATCGACTCGGCCGCGGTGATTGTCAACGCCTCGACCCGGTTCACCGACGGCGGGCAGCTGGGCCTGGGCGCAGAAGTAGGCATCTCGACCCAGAAGATGCACGCTCGCGGCCCGATGGGCCTGGCCGAACTGACCACGACCAAGTGGATCGTCCAGGGCGACGGGCACATTCGCAAATAGTTTCTGACCGCCCTTTTCGGTACGATGTAGAAGAAACGTACCGTTACTTTTCGAGCTACTGATCCAGCCGCCCAGGTTGCTGGCTTAGCGAACTCGTGAAAACGACTGGAGAATTATCTTGAACGCGCTGATTTTGGCTTCGGAAGCCGCTTCCACCGGCATGGATCCTCACACTTTCGCTGTGATCGTCGGTGGGGGCATCTTCGCAGCACTGATGGTCCTGCTGCTGATTACCGTTTCCTACACCAACGTAGGCAACCGCCACGAGGCAAAGCCTGAACCAGAGGACACCCACCGCCAGTTCAAGACTCACGTACCACATAGCCACTAGTCTTGGCAGAGCAAAAGCCTCAAGACCGCCCATTGCGCCTCGGCGTGATGGGCGGTACTTTTGACCCCATCCACAATGGCCACTTGGTCGCTGCCAGCGAGGTAGCCGCCGAGTACGGCCTGGATGAGGTCGTTTTCGTGCCCACCGGCCAGCCGTGGCAGAAGGCCGATCGCCAGGTCACCAGCGCTGAGCACCGCTACCTGATGACCGTGATCGCCACCGCGTCGAACCCGCGCTTCACCGTAAGCCGGGTCGACGTCGACCGCGAAGGCGCCACCTACACGCGTGACACCTTGCTCGATCTGCGCGCCTTGCGCCCGGATGCGGAGCTCTTCTTCATTACCGGTGCCGACGCGATGAGCCAGATCATGAGCTGGCGCGACATCGACCAGGTCTTCGACCTCGCCCACTTCGTTGGCGTGAGCCGCCCTGGCTATGTCATCGCGGATGTGGGTCGCGAAAATGTCTCGCAATTGGAAATTCCGGCACTGGCAATTTCCTCTACCGATTGCCGGGAGCGTGTCGCCGCCGACAAGCCGGTTTGGTATCTTGTGCCGGACGGTGTGGTGCAGTACATTGCAAAATATGGGCTGTATACCGAGTCGTAACCTCACATAAGGTGGGGTAGCACGGCATAATCTCTAGGTAAGGGTGACGGTATTTGTCTATGCGGTCGGGAGAAGTATCAGGATGAGCGATAACTCGCAGCCGGTTTCAAGCAGGCGAGCTCTGCGCGAAAAACGACGTGCTGAGATGGAAGCTTTGCTGGCCAACAGCAAGGCCGAGCAGGCAGCCAAGGAGCACGCGTCGAAAAGCGCGGAAAAGGCCGAGGATTCGGCGAAGCCAGCGAAATCTGACGCGACCCCAAAGGCCAAGCCGGCACCCAAGGCAGAGCCAGCAAAACCAGCTCCAGCCAAGCCGCAGCCGGCCAAGCCGGCACCCAAGCCAGAGCCGGCAAAACCAGCTCCAGCCAAGCCGCAGCCGGCCAAGCCAGCCGCCAAGGCCGCAGGTGCCAAGCCAGAAACGGCCAAGCTGGCTGGAGCCCCAGCCAAGGCTCCCAGCGCAAAGCCTGCAGCTGAGCCAGCTAGCGCACCACAGTCCGAAGAGTCCCTGGGTGAACGGGCGTCGTTGCGCCGTGCCCGTGACCGCGAGGCCTTGCGCGAGCGTCGTCGACTGGAAGAAGAGGTCGGCGCGCTGACCACTAATATTCCAACGGTCGCCCCCGCGGAGGAACCTAAGCCGCTGACCCGCCGTCAACTGCGCCTCCAGGCGCTGGCAGACCAGGGCAAGGCCGAGCCGAAGGCCCCGGCCGCCAAGAAGCCTGCGCCCAAGGAAGACGCCCCGGAGACTACGGTCATGAGCGTCGAGCAGGCGCTAGCCGCCCGCCGTGCCCACGCGCCGAAGACCCCGGTCGATCCAAACCTGCTGGGGGAGGACGATTCCGAGATCGATCTCGAAGTGCTCGCCCACCAGCGTGAAATGGCAGCCCGCGCGGCCATCATTTCCCGCCGTGCCGCGGAACGTGAACGCCTGCGCATCCAGAATGCCAACCAGGGCAAGGACGACAAGGCCTCCGATCCTTTCACCGGCGCCATGGGCAACATTCGCGAGGTCGAGGACCGCATCGCCAAAACCGGCGTGCAAGGGCCCAAGACCCAGAGTGTTTCGCTGGACTTCAACGCCGGCGGCAAGCTCAGCTCCAAGAAGGACGAAGCGGCACCAGCAGCCAAGAAGCCTATGGCCAAGCCGGCGCCCAAACCCGCAGCGAAGGCCCCCGCCAAGCCTGCGGCCAAGGCACCGGCCAAGCCTGCAGCCAAGCCAGTTGCAAAACCAGCCGCTAAGCCTGCGCCAAAGGCGCCGGCGGATCAGAAGGCTGAAACCCATACGGCCCAACCGGCCCCGGACGTTGACATGCCACGCATCGATGCGGTCAATGCACAGGGATTGCAGCCACTTGACGTGCAGGCGCACGGCCTCCGCCGCGCCAATAACATGCTGATCGCGATGATCGTCGCCCTCAGCGTGGGCGGTGCAGCATTGATTGCTGGCTTGATCATGTTGCTTGGCAACTAGTTTTCGTAGGACAATTAGGTTCTCGATCTACACCTCTATAAGGAGGCACTCCACTCTATGGGAGCACACGCCGAATCAATTGCCCTCGTGAAAGTTGCCGCGCACGCGGCTTCCGAGAAGATGGCAGAAAACATGGTCGCGCTGGACGTTGCCGACCGCTTGGGCGTCACCGACGCTTTCTTGATTGTCTCTGGTGGATCAGAACCTCAGGTGAACGCAATCGTCGATGAAATCGTCGCTGAGGTGCTCGACGAGTACAGCATGCGTCCGATTCGCCGTGAAGGCTTCGGCCAGGGACGCTGGGTCCTGCTGGACTACGGCGACGTAGTCGTCCACGTTCAGCACCAGGAAGACCGCATCTTCTACGCGCTCGAACGCCTGTGGGCCGACTGCCCAGTCATCGAGCTGCCTGAGGAACTTTCTGAAAACCAGAAGTAACCCTCAATTTGCATCCTGATCAGGTAGTCATCTATGATTATGGAGTTGCCTGATCAGGGCAGCAATCCTTTTGGGGGTATGGCGCAGTTGGTAGCGCGTCTGCATGGCATGCAGAAGGTCAGGGGTTCGAATCCCCTTACCTCCACAAATTAAAATCCTGAAATTTCGGTTTGTCCGAGATTTCAGGATTTTTTGTTTTCCACAAACCGTGTTGCCCACCGCCGGTGCCCGCGATGCCCACGGCATGCTGTATCCCATGAGCACAGTGACGGCACAAGCACTATCGAATCTGGTCGAGGCGGGCAAGCTAATCGCCTTGGCTACTTCGATCCTGTCCGGCGACGTACCGGCCGGCCACGCTGCGATATTCGCGCTGTATGTCGAGGAAATCAACCAAAAGCTCAGTCGGGCACAGATCCACGCAGCTCATGCCCTACGCCGCACCGGTGCACACAAACTTGATCAGGCCTCCTTCCAAGCGGTCAGCGATGCTGGTGTCGATCCCACGCTGGAACAACTTGAAGCCGCCGAAGGACATGCCACTACCGGGCGCACCCATTTCAAAGACGCCAAAGGCATGATGACCGACTGGCTGAATATTCCGCGCGGCACTGCAGGAACTCGGCTAGTCCAAGCCGACTGCCTGCTAGGTGGTGTCGATCAAGCAGGGCAACCGGTAGAGCCGTGGCTCCCGGAGCTAGCCGCGCAATTCGAAGCCCCGAATGTGGACCCGCGATTGGTAGCTTCTACGGCCTTGAAGCTGCATTCGGCACGTAATGATTTCGGCGACGATGAAACCGGCCAGGCGGAGAAAGCGCGATTGGAAGCAGAATCAGTCGCTTTCCTGCGCTCAGAACCCAAATCGGCTCGTAAGCACATCAATGACTTGGTGGCTCAGGTGAAAGCCGGCAAACGCCCGCTGAAAGCTCTGCTGGAGCGCATTGGCATCTTCAAGAAGGGCATGCGCCAGGGCCTGATCGAGTATACGCTTCGTGTGTTGCCCTCCCAGGCGGCGTATATCGAGGCCTACTTCGCGCAACTGGACAATCCTGCCACCGTGGCCGGGAACAGGGACGGCTTGAAAGACGCCGAGGCTCAATTCACGGGTCAGCAGGACTCCGGTTGGGACGATGCGGAGTCCAAACCGGACTGGGCAAAAGACGATCCGGTGGCGGACGAAGAAACCGAAGACGATAGTCCGCCGGCAGACAACAACGAACAAGTTTCGGAGACCTCGGATGACGAGGAAGAATGTTGCCGGCCGGGGGATCCTGAAGAACGTAATACTGAATCAGCTACCAATGGTGCAGTCACTCCATGGGAGGATTTGAAGCCCGAGCGACGCCGTTTAGTTGGATTCATGGCAATGCTGATGAGTGACAGGACGAGCACCAGTGACCCGCCGGGTCAACGTGCTGGGTTGGTCGCACCGCAGGTGAGCATCATTCTGAATTGGGACAAGATGCAAGAGCAAGCACAAGACTTCGCGGTCACCAGCAGTGGGATGTCCTTGTCTGCTGGTGAAGTCAGAACTGCGCTGTGCAATGCCGGAGTGTATCCGGTAGTGCTCAATGGCCAGAGCCTGCCCCTCGATTTAGGCCGGACGCAACGACTGTATTCGAAGTCCCAGCGCCGTGCGATCCGAGCCGCCTACCGGGGCTGTTCCTATCCTGGATGCAGCATGCCCGTAGAACGGTGCGAAATTGATCATCTGGACGCGTGGGAAAAGGGTGGACGAACGGATATCAAGTCTGCCGGGTTGAATTGCCTGATACACCACACTGCCCGGCATTGCGGGTTGTTCCACGCGGTGAAGATTCCGGAGAGCAGGCCGATGGTATTGCTTTCACCAGAATTGGATCCGGAACAGAAATTGCGGATCAATACGTATTTCATGACTCCCGCAGAGGCATTGGAAGCTGAAGCGTTGGCGGATGAAACGACAGCGAAGTGGCGCGCGGGGGAGCTGGACGTAGAAATCGTCGAACCTTGAGATCCCCCTAGCAAGATTCAGCCGCCGACGAGCGGAGGACCGTTTCAGCGCCGATATTCTCGCCGGGGTTGCGATACTTGAATGAACGAAGATCATTCAGGAGCAATATGTCACGTGTTCAACGCCGGGCTGCGAATTCCCGACCATTTTTCGGTACCCAGAATTCGTCGCATACCTCGATGGCTGTTCGCTATATTGATGATGGCAACGTGGAATCCGCTCCGGAAGGCACGAGCGCGGCCGATGCGCTGGCGTTCGGCCAGACTGGTGATCAGCGCATTGCTTTGTCCTTGTATCCCACACCAGATGAAGCTGACATCCACGATCTCACCGAGGCGTGGGAACTGCATCCAGTGCTAGCCGAAGACCTCGTGCACGCCCGCCAGCGGCCTAAACTCGAACGCTACGGCGAGGTGCTCCTGCTGGTAGTTCGCTCAGCGTTGTACCTCGATGAATCCGAAGAAGTCGAGCTGTCCGAGTTCCACATCCTGATGCGCAAAGGCGCTGTGGCGGTGCTCTGCCAGGACCACCGGTGGATCGACGGCACAGACGGCGAGGAATTCGTCGAGTCAATCAGGAACGGCAAGCTTCGCAAGGACCAGGTGCTGCTCAAAGACCCGGAGCTGCTCCGGTTGGGCGCCGAAGCAGTGCTGTACCGGATACTTGATGCGATTGTTGATGGATACGCCCCCGTGCTCCACGGCCTGGGGATCGACAAGGAGCAGATCGAACGGCAAGTCTTCAGTGGCGATGCCGCAGTCACCGAACGCATTTATCGCCTCAGCCAAGAAGTGATCGACATGCAGCATGCGACCGCGTCATTGCTGGAGGTCGTGCAATCGCTCGACGACGGGTTCAAGAAGTACCCGGTGCCCGCTGAGCTGGAAACCTACCTGCAGGATGTCACTGACCACCTCACCCGCGCGCATACCCAAGCCGTGGAATACCGGGATGCGCTATCGCAGATCTTGAGCGTCAATTCCACCCTCGTAGCCCAGCGCCAAAACGAGGACATGAAGAAGATTTCCGGTTGGGCAGCGATCCTCTTCGCCCCGACCTTGATTGCAGCGATTTACGGGATGAACTTCGAGAACATGCCAGAACTGCATTGGACCTTCGGCTACCCGATTGCGGCCGGCCTCATGCTGGGATTTGCTGCCGCACTATATGGTGTATTCAAATGGCGCAAGTGGTTCTGAGCGGAAAGATTCCAGGGGAGACATTGACGGCGAAAATCGACTTCAAGAAGTCGCTGGACAGCTATCGGTCCGTGGCCGGGCAGTTCCGTGTCCTGCAGCTGCCAGCGATGCACTACCTGATGTTCGATGGATCAGGTGACCCGAATACCAGCAACTTGTACCAGCAAGCCCTGCAAACCTTGTATCCGGTGGCCTACAAACTCAAATTCGCGAGCAAGGCGCAGGGCAAGGACTATGTCGTCCCGCCGCTGGAAGGCTTGTGGTGGGCCGAGGACATGGCGGTCTTTACCGAACGGAGAGACAAGGAACAGTGGAGCTGGACCATGATGCTGATGGTCCCGGCGTGGATCAACGAGGACGACTACGCGACGGCTCTGGAAACCGCCCAGGCGAAGAAGCCGTTGCCTTGCCCTGGGCGCATCCGGTTCCAGTCGCTTGCTGAAGGCCAATGCGTGCAGACGCTGCACATTGGCCCCTACGATGCAGAAGCCGAAATCCTGGCCGCGATGCACCACGAATTCATACCCGGCCAGGGACTGCGCATGACTGGCAAGCACCACGAGATCTACCTCGGCGACCCTCGTAGGGTGGCACCGGAAAAGCTTCGCACGATCCTGCGCCAACCCGTTGAGCCCAACTAGCGAGAGGAAAATAGATGGAACTGGCACCCCAGAGCACAGTTGCCCAAGTGCAACAGGCACTGGCCGAGCTCGAAGACCCCAAGTACCGCGCGGTCAATGAGAAGCACGGCGATGATTTCGGCGTGAATCTAGGCAAGCTCCGCGCCTTGGCCAAGTCGTTGAAGAGCAACCAGGAGCTTGCCGAGGAACTCTGGGCCACCGGCGAAACCGCAACCCGGCTGGTCGCGCTGCTGATCGCCAAACCACGGAGCTTTACCTTGGAACAGCTGCAGGTGTGGAGCCAAGGCGCCAGCACTCCCAAGGTCCAAGCATGGTTCCTGAGCTACATCGTCAAGAAATCCAAGCTGCTCGAGGAGCTCCGCCTGCTGCTCATGAGCCAGAGCGACCCGGTACAGCTGGCTGCCGGCTGGGAGCTGACTGCCCACCAGGTAGTCAAGGCCCCGGAACTGCTGGACCTGGAACAGCTGCTTGACACGATCGAAGCCCGAATGAGCGCCGCACCGGATCGCCTGCAGTGGGCGATGAATACGACCCTGGCGCACATCGGCATCGAGCATGAGCATTTGCGCCGACGTGCCCTGGCCATCGGCGAGACCTTGCAGGTGCTGGCGGACTACCCGACCTCCGCCGGGTGCATTTCACCATTCGCTCCCATCTGGATCACCGAAATGGCCAAAAGAAAAGCCTAGGTCCAGCAATCGCTGGACCTAGGCTTCCGGGAGCTAGGCGTCCGCCGGTTCCTCGCGCTTATCGCGCAGCGCGATCTTGGAGATCACCCAGATCACGGCGGTCAGCCCGCCGGTGAGCAGCAGCTGGGTGCGCGCCGCGGGATCAGTCATCGCGATGGCGACAATCGCCGCAAGGACGATGATCGTAGCGATCGACAGGCCCGGGAAACCCCACAGCCGCAACGGCAGATGCCCGCCATCGCGGTCCGCGCGGCGACGCAGGATCAGCTGCGTCACGGCAATGAACGCCCAGATGAAGATGATGGTCGAACCCACCACGTTCAGCAAGATCGGCATCACAGCCTCGGGCCAGATCCAGTTCAGGCCCACGGCCAGGAAGGAGAAGGCCACGGAGGCGATCACGGCCTTCGACGGCACGCCCTTGCCGGTCACGTGGGTGACGGCGCTCGGGGCGAGCTTGCGCTGGCCCAGCGAGTACAGCATGCGCGAGGAACCGTAGATATTCGCGTTCATCGCCGAAAGCAAGGCGACCACGACCACGGCGTTCATCAAGAAGCCCACGCCTGGAATGTGCATGACATCCAGTGCAGCCGCAAATGGGCCGTCCACGATCGCCGGATCATTCCAGGGCACCAGGGCGACAATGACCAGGATCGAGCCGAGGTAGAAGAACAGGATACGCATCATCACGGACTTGACCACGCGCTTGATGTTGCCGGCCGGGTCCTTGGACTCGGCGGCCGCGATGGACACCACCTCGGTACCGCCGAAGGAGAAGATGACGATCAGGACTGCGGCGGCGATGCCGGCCATGCCACCGGGGGCGAAGCCGCCATGGGCGGCCAGATTGGCGAAGCCAACTGGTTCCGGCGTCGGGATCACCCGGGTCAGCACCAAGGCGCCGAAGACCAGGAACGCGATGATCGCAGCCACCTTGATCACGGCAAACCAGTATTCGAAACGGCCGTAATTCCTTACGCCGAGCAGATTCGCTCCGGTCAGGACCACCACGAAGCCGAGCACCCATGCCCACTGCGGGAAGGCCGGAACCCAGCCGGCGGTAATAGCCGCGGCCCCGGTAGCCTCGGCAGCGATCACCACGACCAGCTGGATCCAGTAGAGCCAGCCCAGGGTAGACCCTGCGCTGCGCCCCATGGCTTGGCCAGCGAAGGTGGAGAACGCGCCGGAGGACGGATTGGCGGCTACCATCTCCGCGAGCATGGCCATGATCACGATGATCACGGTTCCAGCGATCAGGTAGGAGACCAGCACTGCCGGACCAGCAATGGAAATGGCCTGGCCGGAGCCGACGAACAGGCCAGCGCCGATCGCGCCGCCCAGGCCCATCATGGAGATCTGGCGCCGGGTCAGCCCGGTATGCAGCTGCTCGGGGGCTTTGACTGCGCTCACGCGGTGGCCTCCTGGACGGACAGGGCCGCGAGCACGCGATCGACGTCGTGTGCGGTACCGGAGGAAATCCTCAACCCGTCTCCGGGGAAGGCGCGAACCACTACACCGCCGGCGGCGAGCTTGGCTTCAAGCTGTTCGGTTGACTCTCCGGCATCCACCCAGACGAAGTTCGCCTGCGACTTCACGACCGGGTACCCGGCAGCGGCCAGGCCCTCGTACATCCGCTCGCGCTGGGTGACGACTTCCTCGATGCGCAGCGACAGCTCGCCGATGGCGGCCAGCGAGGCCACCGCCGCGCGCTGTGCCAAGTCGGAGACGCCAAATGGCACGGCCACCTTGCGCAGGTTCCCGGCAACTTCCAGCGGGCTGATGGCGTACCCGACGCGCAGGCCAGCCAGGCCGTAGGCCTTGGAGAAGGTGTGCAGCACGGCCACATGCGGGTACTTGCGGAACAGCTCGATGCCATCGGCCCGCACGGCCGAGCGGTCGAAGTGCACGTAGGCTTCGTCGACGACGACCAGCACGTTGCGCGGCACGGCATTGATGAACTCATCCAGCGCGCGGGCCTCCACCACCGTGCCGGTCGGGTTGTTCGGGTTGCAGATGAAGACCAATCGGGTCTTATCGGTGATCGCGGCCAGCATGGCGGGCAGATCATGGCGGCTATCGGCATCCAGGGGCACCTCGACCGGGGTGGCGCCGGCGATCCGCACCAGCGAAGGATACGCCTCGAAGGAGCGCCACGCGTAGATGACTTCGTCGCCCTCGGCGGCAACCGCATGGATGATCTGGGCCGCGACCTCGACCGAGCCCGCGCCCAGGGTGATGTGCTCCGCCGGGACGCCGAACTGCGAGCTGAGGGCGCCGGTCAATTCGGGCGCCGCGATGCTCGGGTAGCGGTGGATCGTGGCCAGGCCCTCCTGGATGCTGGACAGCACCGAGGGCAGCGGGCTATGCGGGGATTCGTTGGATGAGAGCTTGGAGGCTCCAGCGGCTGCGGGCTTGCCCTGCTTGTAAGCGGGCACTTCCTGCAAGGAGGGGCGCTGGTGAAGGGTCATGAGTTTCCTCTCTGACTGCCAGAGCTGCACGAGGTTGGCAATCGTTCGTATGACAAAGCCGTGGTGCGTGGTCAGCGGTGGCCCTGCTCATATCCTCGCGTGTCGCGATTCACAAGCATCGACTGTAGGTTGAATGAATCTGCCGGCGCAATCGCAAACCCTGTTTCTATGCAGGCTGCATAGCAATCGCCGCCAATCAACCCATTTTACTAGTCAATCTGCCCAGTGTTTTCCACTTCTGCCTCGGCCCTAGCGCACGCTGCGACCAGTGGCAGTGTCCTTCCCTGGAAATGCTCGTGCAGGGCGAAGGAGGATGAGGTCCTTGCCACACCCGGCACCTTGTTGATGCGGTTGAAAATCGCCTGCAGGTCCTCGGGGGTCCGGGCCACAACGCGCAGCTGCAAGTCCGAACTGCCGGTCACGGTGTACATGTCGAGGATTTCCGGGATGGATTCCTCCAATGCGCTCGCGACCGGATCGTGCCCGTAGCGCTGGATGATCTCCACCTGGCAGAACGCGACCAGCGTGTACCCGAACCCCGCAGGCTTGACCCGCGGGACGATGCCCTGGATGACGCCGGCCTCGTGGAGCCGGGCCAGCCGGCTGCTGATCGTGCCGCGGGCAACACCCAAGCGCCGGGCGCACTCCATCACCGGAAGCATCGGCGATTCGGTGAGCAGTTCGATCAAATCCGCGTCCAGGCGGTCAATGCGCACGGTCGTCCTTTCGACGAGTCGGTCCAATGATCCAAGGCTAGCGGTGTTTGCTGGGCGCGCTCGATGAAAATGAGCCAAGTGTAATCCGCGCCACAGGCTAGGCTGTTGCCATACTGATCCTCAAGGAGTTCACTGATGGGCAAGACACCTCTCCAGTCGGTAGCCGGTTTGCACGTCCTTGTCACCGGGGCCGCGCAGGGCATGGGTTTGCTTTTCGCCAGGCAGGCTTGCCTCGAGGGCGCGGCACGGGTGGTCATCTGGGACATCGACGCGGCCAAGCTCGACGCGGCTGCCGAGGAGCTGCGCCAGCTCGGCGGCACTGTCGAGACCCATGTGGTGGACCTTGCCGACCAGAGCCAAATCCAGCGCTACGCCGCCACGGCGGTGGAGGGCGGGGGAATCGACGTGCTGGTCAACAACGCCGGGGTGGTCACCGGCACCTCCTTCGCGAAGCACAGCACCGCGCAGATCACCGCGGCCATGCAGGTGAACGCGCTCGCCCCGATGTACTTGACCCACGCCCTGCTTCCGCAGCTGGGCCGACGGGGCAAGGGCCGGGTGCTGACCATCGCCTCGGCGGCCGCGCTGGTGTCCAACCCGAATATGAGCGTCTACGCGGCCTCCAAGGCTGCGGCCCTGTCCTTCAGCGATTCGCTGCGGCTGGAGCTGGAAGGCAACGACCAGATAGCCGTGAGCACCATTTGCCCGACCTATATCAGCACCGGCATGTTCGCGGGCGCCAAGCCGATGCTGCTGACCCCGATCCTGGAGCCGGAAGTCGTGGTGGACCGGGCGTGGCGGGCGATGCTTGCCGGCACGCCGCTGGTGCTGATGCCGTGGACCAGCAAGCTGGGCCAGCTGCTGCGCGGCGTGCTGCCGCGACCGGCCTGGGATTTCGTGGCCGGCAAGGTTATCGGCGTATACCGCTCGATGGACGAGTTCACCGGGCGAACAACGCGGGACGAGCAGATGAATCGGGGCTGAAAGTTCGCTGGCCCATCTGTTGCTGGAGGGCCCTGCGGGGTAGCTTTGGAGCATCGCCCAGCTAGGAGGACCGTCATGCAAAAGCTCACCGTCAATTTATGGATGCAAGGCACTGCAGAGGAAGCGGGGGAATTCTATGCCCGCGCCCTGCCAGAGGCAAAAACCGAAGTCGAATCGCGCTATCCCACCGAGGGCCTGCTGGAATTCCAGGAACCCTTCGCCGGCAAGGCGCTGACCGTTTCGCTGTGGGTGCGGGGAACCAAGATCACGCTGATCAACGCGGGCCAGGAATTCATGCCGAATCCGGCGATCTCGATCATCGTGGTCTTCAACGCCGGCCAGCGCGAGTCCCTCGATGCCACCTGGGCCGCGCTGCTGGAGGGCGGCACGGCGCTGATGCCGCTGGACACCTACCCGTTCAGCGCGCGCTACGGCTGGGTGAACGACAAGTACGGTGTCTCCTGGCAGCTGATGGAGTCCGATGAGCCCGTTGAGCCGCGCGCCTCGGTCTTTCCTGCGCTGATGTTCGGCGGTGCGGCCCAGAACCGCGCGGTCGAGGCCATCGAGTACTACAGCCAGGTGCTCGGCGCGAAGCTGGACAGCGCCTTCCCGTACGGGGAGCCGACCGAAGCCGCTACCGCCGAAGCGCTGATGTACGCCCAATTCACGCTCGGCGAGGATTGCGTTGCGGCCATGGATTCGGCCGTGCCGCAGGACTTCACCTTCACTCCCGGCGTCTCGCTGGAATGGCCATGCGATGGCCAGGCGGAGATCGACCGCGTCTGGGAGGCGCTGTCCGCGGTGCCTGAAGCCGAGGCCTGCGGCTGGCTGACCGACAAATTCGGGGTGAGCTGGCAGATCGTGCCCTCGAACATGGGCGAGCTGATGGAGCGACCCGGCGCATTCGAGCATATGCTGAAGATGAAGAAACTGGTGATCAACGACTTCTGAGCGGGGAACGATGCATAGCGCTGCACGGCGGGCGGTAGTGGCAGGAGCCAGCGGGTTCATTGGCGAACGGCTGATCGCGCAGCTGCGCGGGGCTGGATACCAGGTGGCGGTCATCGGCCGCGGCCGTACAGCGGATGCGCAGTGGGGCGATGGCCCGGCGCTGGCGGCACTCATCGATGGTGCAGAACTGCTGGTCAATCTGGCCGGGAAGAATGTCGGCTGCCGCTATCACGAGGCGGCGCGCAACGAGATCCTCGCCTCGCGCGTGGACACGACCCGCGCGCTGCACGAGGCAGTGTCCCAGGCAGCTGATCCGCCGGCGCTGTGGCTGAACGCGTCCACCGCGACCATCTACCGGCACAGCATGGACGCGCCGAACACCGAGGACGGCCGGATCGGCGAAGGGTTCTCGGTGGATGTGGCGCGCAACTGGGAACGCGAGTTCTTCCGCGGCGAGCTGCCCACGCGCCGGGTCGCCCTGCGCATGGCCATCGTGCTCGGCGACGGCCCGGCCACGCGCAAGCTGCTTGCCGTTGCACGGCTCGGGCTGGGCGGGGCGCAGCATGATAGCTGGTGGCCGGCGCATCGGCGCTACCGCGGCATCGGCCCGGATCCGAGCGGAGCCGAACGCAGCGGCTGGCACCGCACGCGCGGGAACCAGCGCTTCAGCTGGATCCATGTCGATGATGCGATCGGCGCGATCGGGCATATCATCGACCACCGCGAAATCACCGGCCCGGTCAACCTCAGCTCGCCGAACCCGGTTGCCAACCGGGCGCTGATGGCCTCGCTGCGCCGCGCCACCGGCGCGAAATTCGGGCTGCCCGCGTATCGTTGGATGCTGGAACCAGCCATGTTCGTGCTGCGCGTGGAACCGGAAATGCTGCTCAAGTCGCGCTGGGCGCTGCCCGGGGTGCTGCAGGGGACCGGGTACGAGTTCCGCTGGCCGCACCTGGATGCGGCACTGGATGACGTGGCCGGGAACCTGGCTGCGAAGCAAGCACTTTAAGGACGCGCATTGGCACCGAGAATCCGACGCTTCACCCTGCCCGAACTGGCCCCTGGCTACCGCGGGGATCTGGGCGATGACTACGTTGAACTGCTGCACTTCAGGGATTTCGATGAGCCGCTGGCGGCCGATGGCGCGCGGCTGGAGGAATGCCGTTTCAGCTCCGTGCAGATCGAGGCCTTGCGCAATGCCCGGCTGATCCAGTGCGAACTGGACCAATCCGGGGCTCCCGCCCTGCAAGCCGCTGGTGCGTTCCTCAACGATGTGCGGGTGACCCACAGCCGCTTCGGGTCTGCGGATTTCGCCGAGGCCCAGCTCGATGGCGTGGTATTCGAGAACTGCAAATTCGGCTGGCTGAATTTGCGCGGTGCAACGGTGCGCGATGTGCTCTTCGTCAATTGCCAATTCGAGGAGATCGACCTGGGCGGGCAGATCCAGCGCCTGGGCTTCGTCGATTCGCGGGCCGGGCAAATTACCGCTGCCGGGGCGCAATTGCGCGAGGTCGACCTGCAGGGGCTGGACTTCGCCCAGGCTGAGGGGGTCGACGGGTTGCGCGGGGCACGGATCAGTACGCTGCAGCTGAGCCTGCTCGCCGAGGCGATGGCCAGCCACCTGGGGATCAAGCTAGGGAGTTGATTTGCCCGTGGCCGGCGGCCAGCTGCTGCGCGGTTTCGGCCAGCAGCTGCGCCATGGCCGCGGCGGCTCGGGTCAATGAGACATCGCGCCGGTGCGCCAGCCCGATGGTGCGGGCCAGCGGTTCGCGCAAGGCAATGGAGCGCACTCCCGGAGCGTCCAGCGCCACCGTCGCCGGAACCACGGCGACTCCGAGCCCGCGCTGCACGAAGCGCAGCACCGCGTCCATCTCCCCGCCTTCCACGACGATATTGGGCACCAGGCCGGCGTTCTTGTAGGCCAGGGCGGTGCTGGCGCGCAGATCGTAGCTGTGCGAGAAGGCCAGCTGGGGCACCGGAGCCAACGCGCGCAAATCAAGCTCCTGGCCAGCTAGGTGCGGGTGCTCCAGTGCGTCGATGACCACCAATTCCTCTTCGAGCAGCGGCAGGTTCTCCAGATGGTTGTCGTTCACCGCATGCTCCGAGGTCACGATGAGCGCCAGATCCAGTGCGCCGCCGTCCAGCTGCTCCAGCAGCTTGTGCGAGCCCGCTTCGAAAATCTGCAGTTGCACCCCGGGGTAGCGGGTGCGGAAGATGGACAGCGCCTCGGCGACCAGCGACACGCACAGGGTAGGCGGGGCGCCCAGGCGCACCCGCCCGCGATGCAGCCCGGCCAGGTCGGCCATTTCGGTGCGGATGGACTCCTCGTCGGCCAGCATCCGGCGCGCACGGGGCAGCAATGCCTGCCCGGCGGCGGTAAGCGTGATGTTGCCGCGGGCCCGGTGGAACAGCTCGGAGCCCAGTTCCTGTTCCAGCGTGGCGATCTGCCGGCTGAGCGATGGCTGGGCCAGGTGCAGCTGCTCGGCGGCCCGGGTGAAGTGCCCCACTTCGGCGATGGCGGTGAAGCCGCGCAATTGCTCTAGGTTCATGGTGCATAGCCTACTGCTATCAACATCATGCCAATAATTCATTGGACGTATTCTGGGCGCGGGGCGATGCTGGAAACCATGAGAAACGAACAGCAGATATCCACCTCCGTACTGGTCATCGGCACCGGTGGTTCAGGCTTGCGCGCGGCCATCGAGCTGGCAGAATCGGGCACCGACGTGCTGGCCGTGGGCAAGCGCCCGCGCCACGACGCGCACACCGCGCTGGCCGCCGGCGGCATCAACGCCGCACTGGGCACGATGGACGCCGAGGACAGCTGGCAGCAGCACGCGGCGGACACCATCAAGGAAAGCTACTACCTGGCCGATCCGCGCACCGTGCAGGTGGTCGCCCAAGGCGCGGCCCGCGGCATCGAGGACCTGGAACGCTACGGCATGAACTTCGCCCGCGAAACCGACGGCCGGATCTCCCAGCGCTTCTTCGGTGCCCACAAATTCCGGCGCACCGCCTTCGCTGGGGACTACACCGGGCTGGAAATCCAGCGCACCCTGGTCCGCCGTGCGCAGCAGCTGCAGGTCCCGATCCTGGACTCGGTCTATATCACCGAGCTGCTGGTCGCCGAGGGGCGGATCTTCGGCGCCTACGGCTTCGACGTCAACGACGGCACCGGGTACCTGATCCATGCCGACGCGGTCATCCTGGCCGCCGGCGGCCACACCCGCATCTGGCGGCGCAGCAGCTCGCGGCGCGACGAGAACACCGGCGACGCCTTCCGCCTGGCCGTGGAGGCCGGTGCCCGGCTGCGCGATGCCGAGCTCGTACAATTCCACCCCTCGGGCATCATCGAACCCGAATCGGTGGCCGGGACCCTGGTCTCCGAGGCGGCCCGCGGCGAAGGCGGGATCCTGACCAACGCCCTGGGCGAACGCTTCATGGAGCGCTACGATCCCCAGCGCATGGAATTGTCCACCCGCGACCGGGTCGCCCTGGCCGCCTACACCGAGATCGCCGCCGGGCGCGGCACCGCCAAGGGCGGGGTCTGGCTGGATGTCTCGCACCTGCCCCGGGCCACCATCATGGAACGGCTGCCCCGGGTCTACCAGACGCTGCTCGAGGAGCAGATGCTGGACATTACCGAGCAGAAGATCGAGATCGCCCCGACGGCGCACTATTCCATGGGCGGGGTGCAGGTGGACCCGCTCACCCATGAGACGGCGGTCCCCGGCCTGTACGCGATCGGTGAAGCCTCCTCGGGCCTGCACGGGGCCAACCGGCTGGGCGGCAACTCGCTGATCGAGCTGCTGGTCTTCGGCCGGATCGTCGGGCAGGGAGCTGCCCGGTATTCGCGTGCGCTCACTTCCCAGCCGCGTTCGCAGGCGGCCATCGAGAAGGCGCGCGGGGAAGTGGACCGGCTGCTGGCCGCCGATGGGCAGGAAAATGTCCGGTCCCTGCAGCGGGCGATCCGCGACATCATGACCCAGCACGCCGGAGTCGTGCGCGAGGAGGCGGGGCTGAAGCTGGGGCTGGAGAAACTGGCAGAGGTCGAAGCGCGGATGGCGCGGGTGGGCATCCACCCGGACATCGCCGGCTACCAGGACCTGTGCCACGCCTTCGACCTGAAGTCCTCGGCTCTGGCCGCGCGCGCCACCTTGGAGTCGGCGCTGGAGCGCCGGGAAACCCGCGGCTGCCATAACCGCAGCGACTATCCGCACACCGATCCGCAGCTGCAGGTGAACCTCATCTGGTCGCCTGAGGGCATCACCCGTGAGCCGATCCCCGAAGTGCCTGCGGAAGTGGCCGCGCTGATCACCGAGGTATCGCAGGCAGGCAAGCTCGTGGAATGACGCATCGGGCCCGGTGCATGGAAACTGCTCCCGGTCGCCCTGGAGGACCGAGCGGGAGCGGTTTCCTGCCGGAGCCATGGCTGGAAACAGGCAGGGAATCCGGAATTAAATCCCCGGGGAACGTTGCATTGTGCTGGAATGGAAAGTCGTGGCTTTTCGACGCGCTGGAGAGGTTCGGGTTGTTTTCCGTGAAAACTTCTTTGACTTGGGTGGATAAATTTTGTCAATGGTTGTTTTATGGATGGATTCCGGGTCGAAAAAACCTTTTCCGAAGGTCTGCTATTCTAGCCATATCCACAGCTGTTACGGCGTTTTCTGGCCGGAATTCAGCGATCTTGGTGGACACTCTTAAACACTCTTGAACGGGGAATTGTCGATGCATTTAACGCCGAGGGAGCAAGAGAAGCTGATGATCGTCGTCGCCGCCGATCTGGCACGCCGACGACAGGCGCGTGGACTGAAGCTGAACTTCCCGGAGGCCGTCGCGGTCATCACCTACGAATTGATCGAAGGGGCCCGCGACGGACGGACCGTGGCTGAATTGATGAGCTACGGGACCACGATCCTCCGCCGCGAAGACGTCATGGATGGCATTGCGGAAATGGTGGACCAAGTCCAGGTCGAAGCGACCTTCCTCGACGGGACCAAGCTGGTCACCGTCCACAACCCCATTCGCTAGTTCCCTCTGCGCAGAAAGGCACAGATCATGATCCCGGGAGAATACATCCTGCGCGATGAACCCATCGCCTGCAATGCACAGCAGCAAACCCGCATCCTGAACCTGGTGAACCTCGGGGACCGGCCGGTGCAGGTCGGCTCGCATTACCATTTCGCCGAAGTCAACTCTCAGCTGGAGTTCGACCGAGTGGCCGCGCGCGGATTCCGGCTCGATATTCCCGCTGGCACCGCAGTGCGCTTCGAGCCGGGCGATGCACGCACCGTCCACCTGGTCGAATTCTCCGGAGCCCGCGAGGTGCACGGCTTCCAGGACCGGATCAACGGGCCGCTGGGCCTGCCGGTCCCGGCCGTTGAAACGGACGCGATCGGCGGCACCGCAGGCATCGATGCCGAGCGCGAGGCCGAGGTCGTCGAAGACTACAGCATCGACCTTCCCAACCAGGGCGATGCGGCCTCCGGGCTGGGCACCACCTTCGGCGTGGACCCGGTCGACGAGAATCTCCCGCCGCAGCCGCATGAGGCACGGCTTGCAGCAGAGGCGGAAAACGCCGGCAAGTCCTCGGCCGCCGACGAAGAGCAGGAGAACTAGGCATGGGCTTCGAGCTGACCCGCAAGCAGTACTCGGAAATGTACGGGCCGACCACGGGGGATGCCATCCGCTTGGCGGATACCGAGCTGCTGGCCGAGATCGAGCACGACTACACCACCTACGGCGAAGAAGTGGTCTTCGGCGGTGGCAAGGTCATCCGCGACGGCATGGGGCAGAACGGCCGCGTCACCCGCGACCAGGATGTGCCCGACACGGTGATCACCAATGTGGTGGTGCTGGACTACACCGGCATCTACAAGGCCGATGTCGCCCTGCGCGACGGGCATATCTTCAAGATCGGCAAGGCCGGCAACCCGGACATCTCCGACGGGGTGGATATCGTCATCGGCGCGTCCACCGACGTGATCGCCGGGGAGCACAAGATCCTCACCGCCGGAGCGATCGACACGCACATCCACTTCGTTTCCCCGGACCAGGTGCCAGTCGCCTTGGCCAACGGCACTACCACGCTGATCGGCGGCGGCGCCGGGCCCTCGGACGCGTCCAAGGCAACCAGCCTGACCCCGGGCCCCTGGCACATCGCCAGGATGCTGCAGGCGGTGGAGAACCTGCCGATCAACATCGGGCTGCTGGGCAAGGGGCACGCCAGCGACCGCGCACCGCTGGCCGAGCAGATCCGCGCCGGCGCGATCGGGCTGAAGATCCACGAGGACTGGGGTGCGACCACCTCGTCCATCGACAACTCGCTGAAGGTCGCCGACGAGTTCGACGTGCAGGTGGCCATCCACGCCGATACGCTGAACGAATGCGGCTTCGTGGAGGACACCATCGAAGCGATCGCCGGCCGGGTGATCCACACCTTCCACACCGAAGGCGCCGGTGGCGGGCACGCCCCGGATATCATCCGCATGGCCGCGCTGCCCAATGTGATGCCGGCCTCGACCAATCCGACCCTGCCCTACACCTCCAACACCGTGGACGAGCACCTGGACATGCTGATGGTGGCCCACCACCTGAACCCGGATATCCCCGAGGACGTGGCCTTCGCCGATTCGCGGATCCGCCCCGAGACCATCGCCGCCGAGGACGTGCTGCACGATCTGGGCGTCTTCTCCATCACCTCCTCTGACTCGCAGGCCATGGGCCGCGTGGGCGAAGTGGTGCTGCGCACCTGGCAAGTGGCCGACGCGATGAAGCGCCAGCGCGGCAAGCTGGAAGGCGACCCGACGATCGGCGATAACCAGCGGCTGAAGCGCTATGTCGCCAAGTACACCATCAACCCGGCCATCGCCCACGGCATCGCCGACTCCATCGGCAGCGTCGAGGAAGGCAAATTTGCCGACCTGGTGCTTTGGGATCCGGCCTTCTTCGGCGTCAAGCCGGAAATGGTGATCAAGGGCGGGCTGATCGTCCAGTCGCTGATGGGCGATTCCAACGGCTCGATCCCGACTCCGCAGCCGCGCACGCTGCGGCTGAACTTCGGTGCCCTGGGCAGCGCGGTCCACGCCTCCTCGATCACCTTCCTGTCCAAGGCAGCGATCGAAGAGGGCATCCCCGAGCGCCTGCGCCTGCGCAAGGTGATCCGCCCCTGCCACGGCATCCGCGATTTGGTGAAGTCCGATCTGAAGCACAACGGGGCCACCCCGGATATCCAGGTGGATGCGCAGACCTACGAGGTGTTCGTCGACGGGGAACTGGCCACCTGCGAGCCCTCGGACGAGCTGCCCATGGCCCAGCGCTACTTCCTGTTCTAGCCGGTGAGCCGGCCCGCCAACCACCAAGGAGATAGATGATTATCGACGAACTCGTGGGCAACCTCCACGAGCAGCCCGAGCAGCTGGCCGGGCGGCACCACGAAAAGGTGGTGCTGCCCAGCGCCGAGCTGGTCAAGCGCATCCAGCGCGTGAAGACCGACCACGGGCGGGAGCTGGGCCTGCGCCTGGCCCCGGGCCCGGATCTGCGCGACGGGGACATCCTGTTCCTCTCGGACACCGAAGTGATCAGCGTGTCGGTGCTGCCTACCGACGTGCTGGTCATCGCCCCGCGCACGGTGCTGGAGATGGGAGTGGTCGCCCACTCGCTGGGCAACCGGCACCTGCAGGCGCAGTTCTTCGGCGCCGACTCGGAGTATTGCGCCGAGGTGATGGTGGTGCAGTACGACCACACCGTCGAGGACTTCCTCAAGCACCACGACGCGCCCTACCAGCGCCAGGAACGGGTTATGCCCGTGCCCTTCCGCCATGCCGAGCACACCCACTAGCGCCCCGCACCTGCTCACGCTGCTCCAGCTATCGGACTCGGCACTGCCCACCGGCGCGTTCAGCCACTCCTTCGGCATGGAGAGCTACCTGGAGTCCGGGCAGGTGCACGACGAGGCCAGCTTCGCGACGTGGCTGCACCAGTTCCTGTCCCAGGCCCTGGCCTATACCGACGGGCTGCTGCTGCGCCTGGCCTATGAGGCGCCGGACCAGGAGCGGATCGCGCAGCTCGACGCGCTGATCCATGCCTCGGCCCTGCCCCGCCAGCTGCGCGAGGCAGCCACCAAGATGGGCGCGCGGATGCTCGCCGTGGCCAACTCGGCGTTCCCCACCGCGGACGTGGCGGCCTATGCGCGCAGCGTGCGCAGCGGGCAGTGCGCCGGGCACCCGGCCATCGCCTTCGCCCTGGGTGCCCGCGGGGCCGGCGCCCCGGTGGCCGACGCGCTGGGCAGCTACTTGTTCTCCACGGTGACCAGCCTGACGCAGAATGCGATCCGCGCCATCCCGCTGGGCCAGGACGCCGGCCAGCGGGTGATCCGGGCGATGCACGAACCGGTGGCGGACGCCGTCGCGGCGATCTTCACCCTGGAGGAGATGGATCTGGGCGCCGCGGCGCCCGGGCTGGAAATCGCCCAGATGCGCCACGAGCACCAGCGCGCCCGCATGTTCATGTCCTGACCCCGCCGCGCACCTGCGGCCCCAACAGATTCGAGGAAATACCATGGAACCCATCAAGATTGGCATCGGCGGACCAGTCGGTGCCGGCAAGACCCAGCTGATTGAACGCATCACCCGGGCCCTGGAGCACGAGATCTCCATGGCGGCGATCACCAACGACATCTACACCATCGAGGACGCCAAGATCCTGGCCGCCAACGGCGTGCTGCCGCTGGATCGGATCGTCGGCATCGAAACCGGCGGCTGCCCGCATACCGCGATCCGCGAGGACACCTCGATGAACGCCGCGGCCATCGAGGAGCTGAAAGCCAAGCACCCTGACCTGCAGGTGATCTTCGTCGAATCCGGCGGGGACAACCTCTCGGCCACGTTCTCCCCGGAGCTGGTGGACTTCTCCATCTACATCATCGACGTGGCCCAGGGCGAGAAGATCCCGCGCAAGGCCGGGCAGGGCATGATCAAGTCCGACCTGTTCATCATCAACAAGACCGACCTGGCCCCGTACGTGGGCGCGGATTTGTCGGTGATGGAGTCGGATTCCAAGCAGTTCCGCGGGGACAAGCCCTTCTGCTTCACCAACCTGAAGACCGACGAGGGGCTGGAGAAGGTCATCGCGTGGCTGAAGCACGACGTGCTGATGACGGACCTGGCGTAGTGGCCGCTTCGAGCCCGGGCTTGGGCTCCGGGCTGGAGCCCAGTCCGTTCCCGGATGGCCTGGTCGGCGAGCTGCGGCTGCACGTCGGCTCGCGGGCCGGGAAGGACATCGCGCTGCGGCAATACCACCAGGGGGCGCTGCGCGTGCTGCGCCCGCATTACCTCGATGACACCGCCCAGGTCTGCTACACCATCGTGAACCCCGGCGGCGGCTACCTGGGCGCCGACAAGTACGGCATCGAGATCCGTGTTGCCGAGGGCAGCAGCCTGCTGCTGACCACCCAGTCCGCCACCAAGGTCTACCGCACCCCGCAGGGCCCGGCGCAGCAGGACATGCGCATCAGGCTGGAACCCGGCGCGGTGCTCGAATACCTGCCGGACCAGCTGATCGCCTATAAGGACGCCAGCTACTTCCAGCGCACCGAGGTGCACATGGCCGCCGATGCCTCGCTGGTGCTGTGCGAGGTCCTCACCCCGGGCTGGAGCCCGGACGGCAGCCGGTTCAGCTACGAGCAGCTGCGCCTGCGCACCGAGGTCCACCTGGACGGGCGGCTCGGGGCGCTGGATAACCTGTGGGTGAAGCCGGGCAAGGATTCCATCGACTCGCTGCTGTACTTGCAGGAATCCACCTACGTGGGCATGCTGCTGGCCATCGACCCGCGCATCGACGCGGCAATGGTCGCTCGCCTGCGCGAACTGGCCTACGAGATCGCCGGGCAGCAGCGCGACGGAATTTCTGTGGGCATTTCCCAGGCCCCGGTGCCCGGTCTTGCGGTACGCACCTTGGGAGGCTCCACGGAATCGGCGAATGCGGTGCTGCACGCCCTCGTGAACCAGCTGCGCATCGAGCTGCGCGGACAGCAGCCGGTGAACCTGCGCAAGTACTAGCCTGTTCCGGAATTGATCCAACGGCCGCCGACGTTCCTCCCGCAGGGGATCCCGGCGGCCGTTTCGCATCCCGGCGAGGTCACAGGGCGGCGGTGCGCCGGCACAATTCGCCAATAAATGCCGTACCTGTGCCTGTCCGGAGCGCTGAGCGACGCAGGCCAACCGCAGCTTGACGCTATTGCTGATCATTTTGGTGTCCTTGACTAGCCCCGGACCCCACAAGTCAATCCGATAAACTGGCCATGGTGGTGCATCGCAAAATCCCGAGCTGATTCCACTCTTTGGCCGCCAGGTGCGCAGGCTGCATCAGGAACGGATGCTAGGGGACAACAAGCGCTCCGACCGCGTTTTCATTCTGGCTTGGCTGCCAGAGGTGCAGGCTGATCTGCAGGGCCACCACGAATTCTGGCTGGAAATTCCCCAGTTGGTGGAGCCCGACGTGCCGATTACACCGCTACCTGCGCTCGACATCATCGCTTGGCATTTGGGCGGGGAGTCCAAGTAGTGCCCCTTGGTCTGGGCGCCGCAGCGCCGACAGCTGGTGGATCGAATCGCAGTGCTCGGCCAGCGAGGCATTGTCGTGGGAGGCGATGAGCACCGCCGCCCCGGCTCGAGCCCGCTCGCCCAGCACCGTGAAGATCTGCGCAGTGGTGCCGGGATCCAGGGCTGACGTCGGCTCGTCGCACACCAGCAGCGCCGGGTCCAGGGCCAACGCCCTGCCCAGCAGGGCTCGTTGCAGCTGCCCGTCGGAAACCTGCCCGGGCTTCCGCTCCAGCAGCGCCGGTTCAAGGCTCGCCTCCCGGGCCAGTTCCTCCAGCTCGCGGCGATAGCGGCCCGGACGGGGGAACGCCAGCCCGTCGCGCAGGGCTAACGGCTCGGCCATGATCGCGCCCAGGGTGAGCCGGGGGTTCGCGAAGCTGCGCGGGTTTTGCGGCAGGATGCCGATGCGCTGGCGCAGTTCGGCCGGGACGTGCCCTCGGGCAGGTACCGCTTGGCCGTCGATGCGCAGCTTGCCCTCTGTCGGGGCCAGCATCAGCGAGGCGATGGCCAGCAGGGTGGACTTCCCGGCACCCGAGGGCCCGACCAGACCGATCACCGAGCCGGACGTGACCTCCAGGTCCAGTTGATCCAGGATTCTGGGGACGTTCTTGGCATAGCGGTGGCTCACCGCAGACAATTCAAGGCTCATGGGGTGCTATCCTCCAATTCCGGGATGACCTGCCCGTCGCCGGAAGCGGATGCGAGCACTTGCCCATCACTGACCACGGTCAGCGTGTCGGCGAGTTCCGCGGCCAGTTCAGCGTCGTGGGTGACCATAACGATGGTGCACCCGGTGTCCGCCAAGCGGCGCAGGATCCGAGCGATGGCCGCCGCGGTATCCGCATCCAGGGCGCTGGTGGGCTCGTCCAGCACAACGCAACTGGCGCGGGATGCCAAGCCCAGGGCCAGCACTACACGCTGGGCCTGGCCTCCGGACAGCTCGTGCGGGTAGCGATGGAGCAGTTCGGGAACCAGTTCGAAGTCCTTGAACACCGCCGCCAGCGCGGCCGGTGAGCTGTCCAGGCCGTGGCTCCGGCGTACGCGGCGCAAGGCGGTGCCCACGCTGAGCACCGGGTTCAGCGCCGTGGCCGCCGACCCGGGAATGAAAACCAGATCTTCACCCAGCTTGGGGGCATGGCAGAGCCCGCCAGCGGTTCCCGGCACGAGGACGCTGCCGGTGGATTCCAGCGATTGAGGCAGTAGCCCGGCGGCGGCGCGCAGCAGCATGGTCTTTCCTGCGCCCGAAGCACCCATGACCACGTTGACCGCTCCGGCGGCGGCAGTGAAGCTGACGTTATCCAGCAGCACGGAGCGTTCTGGGGAATCATCCTTGCTCCATACCGACAATCCCCGCAAGACCAAGCCTGCGCCCCGTGGAAGCGGATGCCCATCGGCTTTTTCTGCGGCACCGCCCTTTCGTCGCGGAGCGAGAGAATCGAGGCGCCGCGCGGAGCGGCGGCGTTGCGGCTGTGGGTGCGCCAGGGCGGCAAAGGACCAGCTGAGCAGCACCAGCAGCGCGGCCGGGAACACCAGCATCCACCAAGCGCCGACCAGGATGCCTGTGCGGGCGTCCTCCAGCAGCAAACCCAGCGACGCGGATTGTGGCGGCAGCCCCACGCCTAGGAAGGACAGCGCGGATTCGTGCCAGATGGCATGGGGCAGCTGCAGGACCACGGCGATGCCCGCCTGCGGGAGCACCGCGGGAATCAGGTGCGTGCACCACAGCGCCAGCGGCCGGGCGCCGGAGGCCCGGCTGAGCTTGACGTATCCGGCCTCCCGTTCGGCCAACAGCCTGGCCCTAACGATACGCGCCACCTGGGTCCAGTGGGTCAGCGCGATGGACAGGATGATCGCCCACCCCTGCCCGGGCCACAGCGCCAGGATCACCACACCCAGCAGCAGGTGCGGGATCGCGCTGACGCTGTCTACCAGCCGGGTGGTGATCCGGTCCACCAGCCCGCCGGCGGTGGCGGACAGGGTTCCGGCCAGCACCCCCAGCAGCGTGGAGGACAGCGCCGATGCGACGGCGAGCAGCATCGACAGCCGCAGCGCGGCCGCGGCCCGCACCCACACGTCGCGCCCGAGCTGATCGGTGCCGAAGAAATGCTCGGCCCCCGGCGGCAGGTACACCGCGGCCAGGTCGATGTTCTCCACCGCCTCGGGGGAGAATAACGGAACGAGCACCGCATAAACCACGGCCAGCAGGATGATGCCCAGCGGCAGCAAGCGGGAATCACGGATGATGCTAGACATCGCCCACCCGCGGATCAAGCAGCAGGTAGCCGGCGTCGGCCAGGGCATTGCCCAGGAACACGGCCAGCGCCGAGCAGGCGGTCACCGCGGCCAGCAGCGCGAAGTCCGCGGACACCGCGGAATCGATCACCGCCGAGGCAATCCCGGGCCAGCCGAACACCGTTTCAACCAGCAGCGCTCCGGTGATCAGTTCGCCCAGGCGGGAGCCGATCACCGTGATGAAGGGCAGCAGGGCGCCGGGCAGCACCTCGAGCACCAAGATCCGTCCGGCTCCCTCGCCGCGTCCCCGAGCCGCGAGAACCGCATCCGAGTCCAGCAGATCGAACATGGAGGCCCGCAGGTTCAGCACCAGCCAGGGCAGCAGGCTGATGGCCATCACCGTGGCCGGCAGCAGCAGGTGCACGGCCAGCGACCCGGCGGTCGGCTCCTGCCCTGGAGGCGCCACGCCGCCGGTGGGAAGCCCGAGCCGCAGCGAGAACACAGCGATGAACACCAGCGCCAGCACGAAGGGCGGGATGGCCTGGGCCAGCTGGGCGATCCAGGTGGTGGCGCGGTCGGCCAACCCGCCGCGGCACAGACCAGCGGCACAGGCCAGCAGTACCGCGAGCACCACGGCAAGCAGCAGCCCGGCAAGCATCAGCAGCAGGGTATAGGGCACGCGCTCGGCGAGCACCTCGGTGACCGGCCGGGCCAGCATGCGCGAGGTGCCCAGCTCGCCGTGCACCGCCGAGCCCAGCCAGCCGAGCCAGGCACCGAACCAGGAGTCGTCCAGGCCCAGCTCGGCGCGCAGGGCCGCGCGTTCGGCGGCGCCGGTGTGCTCGTAGCGGCTGCCCAGATAGGCAGCCAGCGGATTGAACGGCGCGACGGAAGCCAAGAAGAACACCACTGCGGTCAGCCCCGCGGTCAGCGGGATGGCCAGCAGCATCCGGCGGAGCACCAGCAGCCCGGCTCTTTGCAGCCGCGGCACGCCTCGCGGGCGCAGGACGGTCAGGCTCATTTGCCGGTCCACTGGGCGATTTTCACCCACGGGCCCCATGCGGTGCCGTGGTCATGGGGTTCGAGCAGGGTGCCGGCGGTGTTCCACGTCTCATGGACGTCGCTGCGCTGCACGTAGTTGTGGTCGGTGAAGGCCAGCAGCAGCATCGATGGCTGCTTGACGTAAAGTTCCTGGACCTTGCGGTAGGCCTGGTCGCGGGCCGTTGGGTCGGTGCTGGTCCGGCCGATGTGCAGCAGCCGGTCCATCGCCGCGTCCGCGTAGCGGCTGGGGTTGTCGTAGTAGGCGCCGTCCTCCGGGTAGCTTGAATGCAGCATCTTGTAGAGCTGGGTGTCCACATCGTAAGGGGTGTCGCCGCCGCCCAGCATCAGCGCGTCCGTGCCGATGCGCGGCTCGGCTTCGTCGAAGGTGGCGGGCACGACCTCGGCGGTGATGCCGTGCTCCTTGAGCTGGGCGGCCAAGGCCAAGGACAGGTCCCGTCGCAGCGTGTCGCCCGGGTTGTACATGATCGTGAATGCGGCGTCCTGGCCGTCCTTGGAGCGCATCGAGCCGTCCAGCGTCCACCCCGACTGCTCCAGCAGCTGCTCGGCCCGCTGGGGGTCGTGGGCGAACACGGCGTCAGAGTTGTAGGCCTTGCCGTACTGGGCCGGGACGAAGGTGTAGGCAGGGCGCCCGGAGCCCGCCAGCACCCCGTCGATCAGCGCTTGGCGGTCCACCAGCAGGTTCAGCGCCAGGCGCACGGAAGGATCGGCGGTGAACGGGTGGTCGGCGGGCAGCGAGATGCCGCGCCAGTCCGCGCTGGTTGCGGTGACCACCTCGAACCCGTCGCGATCCGCGAAGCTGGCCGCTAGCCGCGGAGGCAGCACGGTGCCGGTGTAGCCGCCGCCTGCCAGTGCCTGCGAGCGGGCGTTGTCGTCGGCTGACTGCTCGTAGACCACCCGGGCCACGTCGGGGGCGCCGGAACGGTAGTCGGGATTGGCACCCAGCACCAGCTGGGCGGAATCGAATTTCTGCACCGTGTAGGGGCCGGTACCCACCGGGGTGCGGTTCAGGCTGGAATTGCTCACCGGCCCGTCGGCGATCAGTTCTTCAGGGGCGATGCCGATCAGCAGTGCGGTCTTGAAGGAGACCTGGGGCTCCTTGAGCGTGAATTCGACGGTGTGCTCGTCCACGGCACGCACCGTATCGAGGTTTTCCAGCACGCCGGCGATGGGCGAGGCACTGGCGGGGTCCAGGATGGCCCGGTAGCTGGCGGCCACATCCCCGGCGTCGAAGCCGCTGCCGTCGCTGAAGCTGATGCCGGGCTGCAGCGCAATGCTCCAGCGCAGCCCGTCGGCGCTGATCTGCGGTTCGCCCTCGGCCAGCAGCGGCACCAAATTCGGCAGGCTGCCAGTTTCCCCGTCCAGGGTATACAGCGATTCGTTGATCTTGCCCGTACCGTTGTTGTCGAAACCTGCCAGCGGATTCAGGGTTTCGGGCAGCGCAGGGGTCAGCAGCAGCACGTCGTCGCTGGGGACGGCGGCCTGGCAGCCTGCGGTGGCCAGTAGGATGGGGAGCATCAGTGCGGCGCGCCGGACGTAGCTGTGCACGAACGAGGTCCTTCCGAGCGGTGCGTGGGGTAGATGTTCACAGACTACAGGTGTTTGATCACACAGATGAGGGGTTGCGTGGTGATTTTGCCAACCACTATTTCGCGGGGGCGGCATGCCTGAGTCCGAGCGCGGCCAGGTGGGCGCCAACGCCCTGGAGGAAGTGCAGGAATCGCTGCAGGACTGGATCGACGTGTTCGCCCTGTGCGCGGATGCCACCCGCATGAAAATACTGATTGCCATGCACGCCGCGCCGCTGTCCTCGGTCACCCAGCTGGCCGATGCCGCGCAGCTGGGCGCAAACACCGTGACCCAGTCGTTGGCCACGTTGCGCAAGGCCGGGGTAGTTCAGGTGCAGCGGGATGGAAAGTACCGCCGCTGGGAGCTGGTGCACCCCGGCGTGCATCAGCTGCTGCACCAGATGGACGCCCCGCATTCTCACCTGCACCCCGAGCATTAGTCCCGCGTGCAAACGCGCCGCAGAACGCAGAAGGCGCAACTGAAGGCACGGGCTTGGCATCATATTGTGCCGGACCCATACCCGCGGGCAGTTCCCTGGGATTAGCGCTTGCGCTGCACCCGGGCCTCGTCCCAGACCGGCTCGTCGGACTCGTAGACGGTGCCGTCGGAGCCGAAGACCAGGAAGCGGTCGAAGCCGCGGGCGAACCAGCGGTCGTGGGTCACCGCCAGCACCGTGCCCTCGAACGCGTCGATGGCACGCTCCAGGGCTTCGCCCGAGTGCAGGTCCAGGTTGTCGGTGGGCTCATCGAGCAGCAGCAGAGTTGCCCCCGAGAGCTGCAGCAGCAGGATCTGGAAGCGCGCCTGCTGGCCTCCGGAGAGCGATTCGAACTTCTGCTCGGACTGCGCTGCCAGCCCGTAGCCATCCAGCGCTCCGGCCGCCGCCTCGCGCGGCATTCCGGAGCGGTGCTCGTCGCCGCGGTGCAGGATTTCGAGCAGGGTGCGGCCAAACAGGTCCGGGCGGCTGTGGGTCTGGGCGAAGTAGCCCGGGCGGATGCGCGCTCCCAGCTTCACCGTGCCGGCATGCGCCACCGGGGCGATCACCACATCGGAGACCGGCAGGTGCTCGCGCTCCGGGTCGGATCCGCCGGAGGCCAGCAGGCGCAGGAAGTGCGACTTGCCCGAGCCGTTCGAACCCAGCACGCCCACCCGGTCGCCGAACCAGATTTCGGTATTGAAGGGCTTCATCAGCCCGGTCAGCTCGAGCTTTTCGGCCACGACCGCGCGCTTGGCGGTGCGCCCGCCCTTCAGCCGCATCTGCACGTTCTGCTCCAGCGGGATCGCCTGCGGCGGGCCGGCCTCCAGGAACTTCTCCAGCCGGGTGGTGGCCGCCTGGTAGCGGTTGGCCATGTCGGAACGGAACGCGGCCTTGGTCTTGTACATGTTGACCAGTTCCTTGAGCTTGGCGTGCTCCTCGTCCCAGCGCTTGCGCAGCTCCTCGAAGCGCTCGTTGCGCTCCTTGCGGGCTTCCACATAGGAGCCGAACGCGCCGCCGTGCACCCAGGCGGTGGCCCCGCCGTGGCCCGGTTCCAGGGTCACGATGCGGGTGGCGGCGTTGTCCAGCAGCTCGCGGTCGTGGCTGATGAACAGCACGGTCTTGTTGGAGCGCGACATGATCTCTTCCAGCCAGCGCTTGCCGGGCACGTCAAGGTAGTTATCCGGCTCGTCGAGCAGCAGCAGTTCGTCGTTGCCTTCGAAGAGCGCTTCGAGGACCAGGCGCTTCTGCTCGCCGCCGGACAGGGTGCGCGCCAGCCGGTCCCCGGCCTTGTCGAACCCGATGCCCAAGGCGGCCATGCAGACCTTGTCCCAGGTGGTTTCCAGCTCGTAGCCGCCGGCGTCGCCCCACTCGATGATCGCCTCGGCGTAGCGCATGTGGACTTTCTCGTCCTCGCTGGTGAGCATTTTGGCCTCGTACTCGGCGACCTTGGCGGCGGCCTGGGCCAAAGTCGGTGCGGCGGTGGACAGCAGCAGGTCCTTCACCGTGGAGTCGTCGCGCACCTGCCCGACGAACTGGCGCATGATGCCCAGGGTGCCGGTGCGGTTGATGGAGCCTTCGTCGGCCTTCAGGTCTCCTGCGATGATCTTGAACAGGGTTGTCTTGCCGGTGCCGTTGGGTCCGATCAGCGCGGTCTTGGAGCCGGCGGTGACCTTGAAGGCCGCGCCGCCCAGAAGCTGGGTGCCGTCGGAAAGGAAATACTGGATGTCTGTCACGTCTATATGGGCCACCTGGCAATCCTATCGGGTAGATTGCCGAACATGCAGATCACAGTAGAAATTTACGGAGCGCTCCATGCCTGCTGCCATTCAGCGTTTTCGGTAGGAGATCACGTGCGCTGGCAGCTGGCCCAGGTGCGCAATGGGCGCGGGGAAATTTCCTTCGAGCTCGATGACCACGGCACCTTCGATGGCACGGGGGTGCCCGTGGCAGCAGTCGCCGCCCGGGTGGTGCGCATCCAGTACCGGGATCATGAACGTGCGGCGAAGGCCGGGGGACTGGCAGGTGGCCCTGTCCCGGTGGTCGATACCCTGCATGTTCCCGAAGGCACGGATTTCGACCACAACTGGATCGTGGTGGGACTGGAAGTAGCGGATCCGAAGAGCCTTCCGCCGCTGGCCGACTGGGATGAGGGCGCGCCCCTGCCTGGTGGCGCGCCCCGCGGCGGCTAGTTGTACTTGTAGAACCCTTCGCCGGCCGCTGCGCCGAGCTTGCCCTGATCGATGTACTGGGTCTTGAGCAGCTCGGCGAACTTCTGGCTGGTTGCATCGCCTGCACGGGAAATGTTGTAGGCGGTGTTCAGCCCCACGATGTCGTAGATCTCGAACGGACCATGCGGCGCTCCGGTGCCCAGCTTCCAGGTCTTGTCGATGGTCTGCGCATCGGCGACCCCGTTGACCAGCAGGTGGCTGGCGGACTGCAGGAAGGGGACCAGCAGCGAGTTCAGCACGTAGCCCGGCTGCTCCTTGAGCACCCGGATCGCGACCAGCCCGGTACGCTCGGCGAAATCGACCACTGCTTCGTAGGCTTCGGGGGTGGTTGCTGGTGTGCCCATGACTTCGCCGGTGTTGTTGGACCAGATGCGGTTGGCATAGTGCAGGGCGAGGAATTGTCCGGGGCGGCCAGTGAACTCGGCGATATCCGAGGGCAGCAGGGTCGATGAATTGGTGGCGAATATGGCCTGTTCGGGGGCCAGCACGGCCAGCTTCCGGTAGGTCTGCGCCTTGATCTCCAGATTCTCGGGCACCGCCTCGATGACTAGGTCGGCCTCCCGCACCGCGTCGGCCAGATCGCTGGTCAGTTCGATGGACTCGCGGGCGGATTGGGCCTTCTGCGGGTTCCCGAAGTACTGGGCGTACTGCGCAACCAGGGCATCCAGCCGCTGGTTTGCGGCGGCCAGCGCTTGCTCGCTGATGTCGTAGCCGATGACGGGCAAGCCGTGGTAGGCGGTTTGGAAGATGATTTGTGCGCCGAGCACGCCAGTGCCCAGAACGGTGATGCGTTGCAGTTCCATGATTCTCCTTGGGGTACAGCTTCACTCTCCGCTTTTAGTTGCGCAATTTCAACTAAGTGTGAGCGGGAGAACGCCCGACACCTGCTGGTTGGCTGCCTGTTGCCGAAGATTCACTTTCTGGCTAGGTGGTGCTGGAACTCTTGGGGAGTCATCCGCAACCAGCATGGGGGAGAACTACGTGCACCGCATATCCAAGAAGGCCCCGGGAATCCTGGCCGCCGCCGTCATCGCCGCGAGCCTGTCGCCGCTAGCCGCCGCCGCGGACCCGGGGGAGTACTTCGAACGCGAGGCCACCTACCCGGTCTACGAGAATCATCCCGAGGGCGCCGCGGCCCAGACCGCCGCAGAAATCTCCACCGTATCGGCGGACGGCAACACGCTGATCTACTCCGATGCGCTCTCGCGCAGCGTCGGCTTTCTGGACATTTCCAACCCTGCCGCGCCGAAGGGCCTGGGCCTGCTGGGCCTGCACCAGCTGGGCAGCGCCGAGGACGAGCCCACCAGCGTGGCCGCCTACGGCGACTACGTGTTCGTGGTGGTGAACACCTCGGCCAGCTACAGCGACCCCTCGGGGCGGGTGGATGTGGTGCGGATTGCCGACCGCACGCTGGTGCACAGTTTTGCGCTGCCAGGCCAGCCCGATTCCATCGCGCTGTCTGCCGACGGTGCCTACGCGGGCATCGCCATCGAGAATGAACGCGACGAGGACGCTGGCGAAGGCGCGCTGCCGCAAGCCCCGGCCGGATCGATCGCCATCATGGACCTGCAAGGCGCGGACCCGGCCGGCTGGAAGCTGCGCGAAGTCCCGCTCACCTCCGGTTCCCGCACCGAACCGATTGCGCTGCCGCCGCTGGCCGCGGCCGGTCTCGACACCCCGCAAGACCCCGAGCCCGAGTACGTCACGATCAACGAGAAGAACCAGCTGGCGGCAACCCTCCAGGAAAACAACGGCGTGGTGCTGGTGGACCTGGCCTCGGGCGGGATTACCGGCGCCTTCAGCACCGGGACCGTGGATCTGGCGGGGATCGACACCGAAAAGGACGGCGTGCTCGATCCCAGCGGGGAGCTGAAGGGCGTGCCGCGCGAGCCCGATGCCATCGGCTGGATCCAGGACCGCTATCTGGCCACGGCCAATGAGGGCGACTGGAAGGGCGGCAGCCGCGGATTCACGATCTTCGATTCCGCCACCGGCGACGTGGTGTGGGATGCGGGCAATAGCTTCGAGCACCTCGCGCTATCCCAGGGCTTGTTCCCGGAGCAGCGCGCAGGGAAGAAGGGCGTTGAGCCCGAAGGGCTGGCCATCGCCGAATTCGGCGGCGTGGACTACGGATTCATCGCGGCCGAACGCGGGAACTTCGTGGCCGTGTACGACCTGTCCGAGCCATCCAGCCCGCGCTATCTGCAAAGCTTGCCGACCACCAACGGCCCGGAAGGGATCTTGCCGATCCCCGGGCGCAACCTGCTGGCCATCGCCTCGGAAACCGATGAGGGCCAGGTGCGCTCGGCGGTGTCCCTGTACTCCTTCGGCGCCGCCGCGCCGCAGTTCCCGCAGCTGTCCTCGGATGCCGCCGATCCGGTGCCATTCGGTGCGCTCAGCGGCCTGTCGGCCAACCCGGCCGATGCTTCGCAGCTCTTCGCGGTCAGCGACAACGCGTACGAACCACGCATCTACACCCTGGGCGCCGGCACCCCGGCCACCGTGGAATCGTCGATGGCGGTGACCTCGGCCAGTACCGAACTGGACCTGGAAGGCATTGCCGCCCGCGCGGAGGGCGGTTTCTGGGCCGCCCATGAAGGGGCCACCGGGGCGGAAAACCTGCTGGTGCGCATCGACGCGGCCGGTGCGGTGCAAGAAGAAGTCGCGCTGCCTGCACTGGCGGGGCTGGGCAAGCACGGGCTGGAAGGCATTGCCGCGACCGGCTCCGGGAAACAGGAAGAAGTAGTGTTCGCCGTGCAGCGCGAACTGCCCGGCGAGGACTTCGTCCGCCTGGGCAAGTACCTGCCGTCCACCGGGGAATTCAGCTGGTACGGCTACCGGCTGGACGCGGCTGCCGAAGGTGCATGGAATGGCCTGTCGGAAGTCACCGCCCTGCCCGATGGCTCCTATGCGGTGATCGAACGCGATAACCAGGTGGGTCCGAACGCCAAGCACAAGGCGATTTACCAGTTCCGGCTTCCGCAAGCCGTAGCCGGAGAGGTGCCGCTGGTCGAGAAGAAGCTGGCGGCCGATGCGTTGCCTGCCCTGCAGGAAACCAACGGATGGACCCAGGAAAAGATGGAGGGGCTGGCCGTAGCCGATGGCCACCTCTACATGGTGACCGATAACGATGCGGTGGATGAGGCCACCGGCGAGACCGTCTTCGCGAACCTCGGTGCGGTGGAAGAGGTCTTCGAGCTGGCCGGCCAGGCACCAAGCGACGCGCCAGGCGAAGAACAGGGTGAAGACCAGGGTGAAGACCAGGGCGAAGAGCTAGCCGCGGAACCAACCCGGAACCCCTCGCCGCAGCCGAGCGGGGAATCGCACGATCCTTCGCAGGTCCCGGATCCGACCCGGGAAGCTGGCCAGTCCCAGGCGCCGCAGGCCGCGGATCCAGCCCAGCCGGAAGCCAGCGAACACCTCGCCGATACCGGTGCGAACAGCTTCTGGCTGATTCCGGTGGGCGCGGTGATCGCGCTGCTCGGCGCCGCGGCGGCCCTCAAGACCGCACGGGCCCGCGCGAAGTAGGCCGCGCGGCAGGAACCGGGAAAACAGCGAAGGCGTGGCACCTATGCAGGTGCCACGCCTTCGGGATTGACAGCTAGTTCTTCTTCTGCGAAATCACGACCGCGGCCACGACGGCGATGATCAGCGAGATGACCAGGAACTTGCCGCCATTGCTGGACTTCTTGTCCTGGGCGGCGAGGTTCTTCTGCGCGGCCTGCACAGCGCTCTCCACCGAGGCGCGGGCACGCTTGGCGGCCTTGGAATTCCCGCCGACATTCTCGATCAGGTTGGCGCCGGCCTTGCTGATGGCTTCGGTGTTGACACCGGAGACGGCCTCGTTCCAGCCGCCACGGATTTCCTTCGGCAGCTCTTCCTTGGCAGCCTTGGCGAGTTTCGCCAGCGACTTTTCAACTTGCTTCAAGCTCTTGGCAGTCTTCGACATGTTGTTCCTCTCTGATGGACCTTGAGTCTGGTGGACCTTGAGGTCTCAGCTCCCAGCCTAGCCAGCCGGGGGTGGGCACTCAAGGCCGCGCCGTTGCGCTGACTGCGAACTGGGAATTTACTGGGAGGCTGCGGGCGGGCGCAGCTTGCGAATGCGGGTCCGCAGCGCGCTGAGCAGGCACAGCAGCATCAGTATCGCCGCGATCGAAAGCACCGTGGCAAACCCGGGAGAGGTGGCGTGGCCGGTGTAGCGGTCCACGATGATCCAGCCGATCACCCATAGCGCGCCGGCGTTCAGGTAGATCCCCATGGGATTCTTGAAGCTCACCGCGCTGAGGAACAGCGCCAGGAGCAGCACCGACAGGGCGCAGGCGCCCTTGAACATCAGGGAGCTGGCGTCGGCCCCGGACAGGGCGGCGAAGGCGACAGTTTCGGCCAGCACGATCACCGAAAGCCACCCGGTGAACAGCCCGAAACTGGCGCGGGTAATCCACCGGTCCACTTGCTGCAGGGCAGGGGTCTTGCCGATCATCACCACGATGCGGATCAGCAATGCCAGCAGGAGCAGGCCGAACACCAGCGAAGTGCCGATGCGGTCGCGCTCCAAGAACGCCACCCACAGCGCATTGCACAGCACCGCGCCGAGCACCCAGGGGCGCAGCCGGCGATGGAACCCGGTGCGTTCTTGCGGCAGGCATTGCCAGATCGCGTAGAACGCCACTGCGGCCATCAGCCCGAACCAGGGCAGCTGCCCGATGCGCGGCACCGAGGTGACGGTGGCGTCCTGCCCCATCCACCCGCCGGCGAGTGTTTCCAGCCCGGCGGCGGAAAGCACCGCCCACGCCGCCCAGCCCAAGCCGAGCAGGATGATGGCGGCATAACCGCCGGTAACCAGCCTTCTTTTCACGATTCCGAAGGTACCACGCCGCCAAGGGTTAAAACCGTTCGCCACGGTTAGAGTGGAGCCATGACAGATCTTTGGGTACGCCGTGCCATTTCCCTGCTCGACGCTGACGCGAACCGCAGCGCCGACACCCACCTGCATCGCTTCGAACTTCCCGCCCACTGGGGGATCGAGCTCTATTTGAAGGACGAGTCGGTGCACCCCACCGGTTCGCTCAAGCACCGGCTGGCACGCTCGCTGATCCTCTACGGGCTGGTCAACGGGAAGATCGGCGAAGGCACCACGCTGGTGGAGGCCTCCAGCGGATCCACGGCCGTTTCCGAAGCCTACTTCGCGCGGATGCTGGGGCTGGACTTCATCGCGGTGGTGCCCAAATCCACCAGCGGCGAGAAGATCGAGCTGATCGAGTTCTACGGCGGGCGCTGCCACCTGGTGGACGCGGCCGGCCAGGTCGATGAGGCGGCCCGCGCGCTGGCGGCCGAAACCGGCGGCTACTACCTGGACCAGTTCACCTATGCCGAGCGGGCGACGGATTGGCGCGGGAACAATAACATTGCCGAGTCGGTGTACGCGCAGATGGCCGCCGAAGCCCACCCGATCCCCAGCTGGATCGTGGTCGGTGCCGGGACCGGCGGCACCAGCGCCACCTTCGGGCGCTATGCGCGCTACAAGCGGCACGAAACCAGGATCTGCGTGGGCGATCCGGAAGGCTCCTCCTTCTACGGGGGATGGCGCACCGGGGACATGGGCTACGCGACGGGGCAGGGATCGCGCATCGAGGGGATCGGCCGGCCCAGCGTGGAACCGAGCTTCGTGCCCGGGGTAATCGACCAGATGGTGCAGGTGCCCGATGCCGCCTCGCTGGCAGCCATGCATTTCCTGCGCGCCAAGACCCGCTACTTTGCCGGCGGCTCCACCGGGACCAACCTCTACGCGGCGTTCGGGATCATCGCCCAGATGCTCGAACGCGGCGAGCAGGGCTCGGTGGTGACGCTGATCTGCGACTCCGGCGAGCGCTACGCGAACACCTACTACAACGAGCAGTGGGTGGCCGAGCAGGGCCTGGACCTGGAGCCCTACGCCGCGCAGCTGGAGCGCTTCATCCAGACCGGGGCCTGGAGCTAGCTGCCACGCAGGGCGGGCATGAGCCCGGCCCGCTTCTTGCGCTGGTGCACCGAGAAGTAGCCCAGGCCCGCTTCGCCGGCCACGAAGCGCCGTTGGGAGCGGGCGGGCAGATAGATGATGTCGCCGATGGCCAGCTCGATGGATCCGCTGGCGGTATGCAGCACCCCGGAGCCGGCGAAGACGTGCAGCACCACGTCCAGCTCCGGGCCCTGGTGCTCCCCGATCTCTCCGGACGGGGCCAGCGAGATCACGTTGGCGTCGAGGTCGCGCTGCCCGGGTTCCAGCTTCCAGATCGCTCCGTTGGTTTTTCCGGCGGCCAGCTCGGTGGTATTGGCCATGCGGCGCGGTTCGGGCATCGTCTCTCCTTGAAGTTCTCTGCTGCAGCTTCCAGCCTATCCAATGGCGGGCAGCGCCCCGGTCCACCCGGCGGTGACGCGGTGCGTGCCGAACTGAGCCAGTTGGCCACGCGGCCGCTCATCCTGGCCATGGCACTGGGAACGCTGGTCAACGGGGGCACCTTCGCGGCGTTCACCTTCATTGCGCCGGTTGCGGCTATCACCGCCGGCGTGGCCGAGGGATGGGTTTGGGCCGCGCTGGTCCTGTTCGGGCTCGGATCCTTCCTCGGCGTAACCAGCGCAGGGCGGCTATCGGATCGGCGACCGGGCCTGGTGCTCTTCTCCGGAGGACCGCTGCTGCTGGCCGGTTGGGTCGTGTTGGCCTGGACCGTGTCGCATCCCGTGGCGCTGCTCTGCCTTGTCTTCATCCAGGGCGTCCTGGCCTTAGGCGTCGGCAGCACCGTGATTGCGCGGGTGCTCTACGCGGCCTCGGCATTGGCGGCGGCCGCTCCCTTGGCCATGCTGCTGAGCCGGCGCAGGCTGTTGGATACCACGGCTGGCTCCCATCGATGATCCACCGCGGCGCGCTTCGCCCACAGGCCCCGGGACGGCGGGAAAGAAGGCGCGGTGGACCTGGGTGCACCGGTGCGGGGTAGCCGGCGTTGCCCGGTAGGCAGCGCTCGTTGCGTGCGCCACCTGCCGGTGTGTTGGGAGGAACCTTCGGCAGCGTCAAAAACCCATGACACAAGGTGGCTGGCGCAGTAGGGTGAAGAATAGACCCACTGGAAAATTGTGTGCAGGAGGAATGTTTTGCCTACCGTAGCCGACCACCTGATTGAACAGCTCGATACCCAGGGAGTGCGCCGGATTTACGGCCTTCCGGGGGATTCCCTGAACGGCTTGACCGATTCATTGCGGGAGAACGGGCGGATCGAATGGATCCACCACCGCCATGAGGAAGCCGCTGCCTTTGCCGCGGCGGCCGAAGCCGGAATCACCGGAGAGCTGACGGTATGCGTCGGCTCTTGCGGTCCGGGGAATCTGCACCTGATCAACGGGCTGTACGACGCGAACCGCTCGCGCGTGCCGGTGCTGGCGATTGCAGCGCACATCCCTACCGAGGAGATCGGTTCCAACTACTTCCAGGAGACCCACCCGGTGGAAGTCTTCCGTGGCTGCTCGGTCTATGCCGAACAGGTTTCCGATCCCAAGCAGATGCCGCGCATGCTGCGCATTGCGATGCGCGAGGCCATCGAGAAGCGCGGCGTGGCAGTACTGGTGATTTCCGGCGATGTCGCGTTGGCGGAGATGGAACGCACGCCCACCCAGGAAATCACCAAGACCAACCCGCGGGTGCTGCCCAATGAAGACGAGCTCGAGCGCACCGCGGAGATCCTCGAAGGCTCGCGCAAGGTCACCATTCTGGCTGGTGCGGGCGTGGCAGGAGCCCATGACGAGGTGATCGCGCTGGCTGGCAAGCTCGGGGCGCCGATCGTGCATGCGATGCGAGGCAAGGAGCATATCGAGTACGACAACCCCTTCGATGTGGGCATGACGGGACTGCTGGGTTTCGCTTCGGGCGCCAAGGCGATTGCCGAATGCGATGTGCTCCTGATGCTGGGCACCGACTTCCCCTACCAGCAGTTCTACCCGCAGGACGCGACCATCATCCAGGTGGATATCCGCGGCGAGCAGATCGGCAAGCGCACCCGGGTGGACATCCCGCTGGTGGGCACCGTGAAGGACACCGCGGCGGCTCTGGATGCGCTGCTGCCGGTGCAGACCCACCGCAAGCACCTGGAGACAGCGGTGGAGCATTACCGCAAGACCCGTACGAAGCTCGACGAGCTCGCCACGCCCTCCAAGCCGGGTGCTGCAATCCATCCGCAGTATCTGGCCCGGCTGATCGACCAGCACGCAGATGAGGATGCGATTTTCACCGCCGATGTGGGATCCCCGGTGATTTGGGCGGCCCGCTACCTGACCATGACCGGCAAGCGACGGGTGCTCGGCTCCTTCAACCACGGTTCCATGGCCAACGCACTGTGCCATGCCCTGGGCGCCCAGGCAATTGACCGGCAGCGCCAGGTTATCGCGTTCGCCGGGGACGGCGGATTGGCCATGATGCTCGGTGAGCTGCTGACCGCCACGCAGAACAAGCTGCCGATCAAGATCGTGGTGTTCAACAACTCCTCGCTGAATTTCGTGGAACTGGAAATGAAGGCCGCCGGGTTCGTCACCTACGCCACCGATCTGCACAACCCCGACTTCGGGGCCGTGGCTACCGCCTCGGGGCTCAAGGGCTACCGGGTAGATGATTCGGCGCAGCTTGAAGCCACTGTGCAAGAATTCCTGGCCCATGACGGTCCTGCGCTGCTGGATGTGGTGACCGACCGCCAGGAGATGTCGATGCCACCGGAAATCAAGTTGGAACAAGCCAAGGGATTTGCCTTGTATGCCATACGCACCGTGCTCTCCGGGCGTGGCGACGAGCTGCTGAATCTGGCTAAAACCAATTGGCGGCAATTGTTCTAGTCCTTTTATGCCTATGCTTGTTGCTGGTGCCCTTGGCACCAGCAACACGTTTGTGACATCAAGAAAGTTGGCGCTTTGGCTTCGCAACCTGCCGCTACCCACGCGGCCACCATCGAGGATTTCACCCGCAACCTGGCTGCTGTCAACCAGAAGATCGCCGCGGCGGCGCTGGCTGCCGGCCGCGACGCTGGCTCGGTTCGGCTGCTGCCGGTCACCAAAACCATCGATTTCGAGCGCTTGGCATTGGCCATTGCTGCCGGTGTGGACACGCTGGGGGAAAATAAGGTCCAAGAGGCCCAAGGCAAGTACGAGCACTTCTGCGAGGATTTCCCGCACCTGCGTTATGCGATTATCGGTCCCTTGCAGACCAACAAGGCGAAGTTCGTGGCGAAGTTCGCTGATGAGTTCCATGCCTTGGACTCGCTGAAGCTGGCACAGACCCTGCAACGCCGTTTGGAGGCAGAGGATCGGACGCTTGAAGTCTTCATCCAGGTCAATACCTCCGGCGAGGAAAGCAAATCAGGCATCGAAGCTGCTGGGGCAGCGGACTTGCTTGGCGGGTTGGCGCCGCTGGATCGGTTGACGCCAGTGGGCTTGATGACCATGGCCGCAAATACCAAGGACGAAGCATCTATCCGTGGCAGCTTTGCGTTGCTGCGCGAAACCCGTGACCAATTGCAGCAGGATGCTCCTGAAAGCTTCCAGCACCTGTCCATGGGCATGAGCGGAGACTACGAGCTGGCCATCGCCGAGGGGGCCACCGTCGTGCGTGTAGGCCAGGGAATCTTCGGTGCCCGCACCTACCCGGCCTAAGACGCTTCTGCGTCGCCACTGAGCTTCGTTGCAAGGGCAGCTGGCAAATCGCCAGCTGCCCTTGCTGCGCGTTCTCCACAGCCGGTCGTGCGTCGGCCAAACTGTGGGTGCCAGGGGCGACACTACATGTAGTGGTGCACACCGTGTACCCCGAACTACATGGAGGGTGCAGAACACGCCGACGAACATCTCACAAGAAGAATTTTTAACCCACGGCGGACTTCTGCCAACCTGTGGACAAAGGTCTCGAGTCCGCGAGAAATCGCGGTTTAAACGGGGGTTAATATCCACAGTTCCTGTGGACGTTGCCGTGGATGAATGACATACTTGTAATACATCATGTTGTGGCCGCTTGACCCGCCAAACACAAGATGTAGTATTGAACCCGTCGGTGCGGCTCGCACCAGAAGCACCTCGAAACAGTGGTTTTGAGGCATCCGAGAGGATGGCTAGGACTTTTCCGAAAATCCGGGATCTTAGCCGAAACAAAGACTTTTTAAAGGGGATCAGGGACATGGCCATCACGGTTTACACGAAGCCTTCCTGCGTTCAGTGCAACGCTACGTACCGCGCGCTGGATAAGAAGGGTGTCGAGTACAACAAGGTAGACATCTCTCAGGATGCGGCAGCCTTGGAGCACGTTCGTGGCTTGGGCTACATGCAGGCACCAGTCGTAATCACCGATGACGATCACTGGTCGGGCTTCCGCCCAGACAAGATCGAGCTGCTGGCTCCAGCCAACTAATCAAGAATTCCATCCGCTAGCTTGTAGTGGAGGCGAAAAGCAATGTCACCTGCAGCGCTTGCCGATAGGCAACATGCTGAGGCCCAGGAACCGCTGGAACTCACCGATTCGAAACTGATCTATTTTTCATCTGTTTCGGAGAACACCAAGCGTTTCGTGGACAAACTTGAGATGGATGCCGCACGGATTCCGGTCTATGCGACCGAACCGCAGCTGATCTCAACTGCACCATACGTGTTGCTCATACCCACTTATGGCGGAGAGCGTGGCAAGCGCTCGATCATGCCGCAGATCATGAAGTTCCTGCGGCATGAAGCGAACCGCGTGAATCTTCGCGGCGTGATCGGTGCAGGGAACACAAACTTTGGCGAGTACTACTGCATTGCGGCAAAACGCATTGCCGAGAAATGCAACGTACCCGTGCTTTACACATTCGAAATTATGGGAACCTCAGAAGACGTTCTCAACGTCAAAGAAGGGCTTGAAACCTTTTGGACACCAGCGTCGCAGAACCGGCAGCAACGATGAATAGCTCAAAGGAGCTCCCAGCCCAGTTCCAGGGCTTGAGCTACAACGACCTCAACGCCATGCTGAACCTTTACGGACCAGATGGAAAGATCCAGTTTGAGGTGGACCGCTACGCGGCTCGCCAGTACTTCTTGGACCACGTGAACAACAACACCGTGTTCTTCCATGACCTCGATGAGAAGCTTGAATATCTGGTCAAGCACGAGTACTACGAGCGTGAAACCCTCGATCAGTACTCGATGAACTTCATCCGGGATTTGTTCAAACACGCCTTCGGCAAGAAGTTCCGTTTCGAAACCTTCTTGGGCGCCTTCAAGTTCTACACCTCGTACACGCTGAAGACCTTCGATGGCAAGCGCTACCTGGAACGCTACGAAGACCGCGTATGCATGGTTGCCCTGCACCTGGCACGTGGCGATGAAAAGCTGGCCATGCACCTGGTCGATGAAATCATTGAAGGCCGCTTCCAGCCTGCCACCCCAACCTTCCTGAACGCCGGCAAAGCACAGCGTGGCGAACTCGTCTCCTGCTTCCTGCTGCGCATCGAAGACAACATGGAATCGATTGCCCGCGCAGTCAACTCGTCGCTTCAGCTGTCCAAGCGCGGAGGTGGCGTTGCCCTGTCGCTGACCAACCTGCGTGAGCACGGTGCGCCGATCAAGCAGATCGAGAACCAGTCTTCCGGTGTCATCCCGGTGATGAAGCTTCTTGAAGATTCCTTCTCCTACGCAAACCAGCTCGGTGCACGCCAGGGCGCCGGTGCCGTTTACCTGAACGCACACCACCCGGACATCTACCGTTTCTTGGATACCAAGCGCGAAAACGCTGATGAGAAGATCCGTATCAAGACCCTGTCCCTGGGTGTTGTTATTCCGGATGTCACCTTCGAGCTGGCTCGCAAGAACGAAGACATGTACCTGTTCAGCCCGTACGACGTCGAGCGCGTCTATGGCGTACCGTTCAGCGAAATCTCCGTCACCGAGAAGTACTACGAGATGGTCGACGACGCGCGGATCAAGAAGACGAAGATCAGCGCCCGCGAGTTCTTCCAGACCCTGGCCGAGATCCAGTTCGAGTCCGGTTACCCGTACATCATGTTCGAAGACACCGTGAACAAGGCCAACCCAATTGCCGGCCGCATCACCATGTCGAACCTGTGCTCGGAAATCCTCCAGGTTTCCTCCGCTTCGGAGTTCTCTGACGACCTGAGCTACAAGACCGTCGGCAAGGACATCTCCTGCAACCTCGGTTCGATGAACATCGCCAAGGCCATGGACGGCAAGGATCTGGCTACCTCGGTAGACATCGCCATCCGTGCCCTGAGCGCAGTCTCGGACATGTCCTACATCGCCTCGGTTCCTTCGATTGCTGACGGCAACAGCAAGTCGCACGCCATCGGCCTGGGCCAGATGAACCTGCACGGCTTCCTGGCCCGCGAGCACATCTACTACGGCTCCGAAGAAGGCATCGACTTCACCAATATCTACTTCTACACGATCCTGTTCCATGCACTGACTGCATCGAACAAGATCGCCATGGAGCGCGGCGAGACCTTCGATAACTTCGAGAACTCGAAGTACGCCTCGGGTGAATTCTTCGACAAGTACACCGAGCAGGAATGGGTTCCAGCTACCGAGCGCGTCCGCGAACTGTTCGACGGCATGCAGATTCCTACCCAGGAAGACTGGAAGGCGCTGAAGGCTTCTGTCATGGAGCACGGCATCTACAACCAGAACTTGCAGGCAGTTCCTCCCACCGGTTCGATCTCGTACATCAACAACTCGACTTCCTCGATCCACCCGGTCGCAGCGAAGATCGAGATCCGCAAGGAAGGTAAGATCGGCCGCGTTTACTACCCGGCTCCTTACATGAACAACGAGAACATCGACTTCTACGAAGACGCTTACGAAATCGGCTACGAGAAGATCATTGACACCTACGCTGCCGCAACCCAGCACGTAGACCAGGGCCTGTCGCTGACCTTGTTCTTCAAGGACACTGTCACCACCCGTGACATCAACAAGGCCCAGATCTACGCATGGCGCAAGGGCATCAAGAGCCTGTACTACATCCGCCTTCGCCAGCTTGCGCTGGAAGGCACCGAGGTTGAAGGCTGCGTTTCCTGCGCACTGTAAGACCTTGATCCATTGACCGGTTAGCCGGGCAATGGCATCACGCAACAGCTGCCGCATGGTTTCGTCCAACGGCAGCTGTTGCATATCAAAACGACCTCAGATCGTGTCAGCGATCTGACAATAACTTGGGGCCTTGCTGTACAGGCGGCGTTCGAAAGAACGGTAGAGTTGTAAGCAAAGTTCTTAATACGATTTAGCTTTTCGATGAGGGGCAATGACCGAGAAGATTCAGCTCACCAACAAGGTTGAGGCAATCAACTGGAACCGTATCCAGGACGACAAGGACGTAGAGGTCTGGAACCGCCTCGTCAATAACTTCTGGCTGCCGGAGAAGGTGCCGCTGTCCAACGACATCCAGTCGTGGGGAACCCTGACCGAAGACGAGAAGCTGCTGACCATGCGCGTCTTCACCGGTCTGACCCTGCTTGATACCTTGCAGGGCACCGTTGGCGCTGTTTCGCTGATTCCAGATGCGATCACCCCACACGAAGAAGCCGTGTACACCAACATTGCCTTCATGGAATCGGTGCACGCAAAGAGCTACTCCTCGATCTTCTCGACCTTGGCATCGACCAAGGAAATCGACGAAGCCTTCCGCTGGTCCACTGAAAATGTGAACCTGCAGAAGAAGGCTCAGATCATTGAGAGCTACTACCACGGCGAAGATCCACTGAAGCGCAAGATTGCTTCGACCCTGCTCGAATCGTTCTTGTTCTACTCGGGCTTCTACCTGCCAATGCACTGGTCCTCGCATGCGAAGCTGACCAACACTGCAGACCTGATCCGCCTGATCATCCGCGACGAAGCTGTTCACGGTTACTACATCGGATACAAGTTCCAGAAGGGTCTAGAAAACGAGACCGAGGAGCGCAAGCAGGAGCTGAAGGACTACACCTTCGAGCTGATGTATGAACTGTACGAAAATGAAGTCCAGTACACCCACGATCTCTATGATCCGGTAGGCCTGTCCGAGGACGTCAAGAAGTTCTTGCACTACAACGCCAACAAGGCGCTGATGAACCTGGGCTATGAGGCGATGTTCCCATCGACCGTGACCGACGTGTCGCCAGCGATTTTGGCTGCGTTGAGCCCGAACGCTGATGAGAACCACGACTTCTTCTCCGGCTCCGGTTCGTCGTACGTGATCGGCAAGGCAGTGAACACCGAAGACGAAGACTGGGATTTCTAATCTAGAAAATCTTCAGCCTAATTGGTGATGGCCAGCAGGCCCGGACTCATGCAGAGTCCGGGCCTGCTGGCATTTAAGCTGTTCCGAAGTTGACGAATCCGGCTGGGCTAACGGTACGTCAGCGGTGGACCGAGCAAGATCTTGGGGAGCCTGTGGTGTTGGAAACGCCAATGGTTATCACGTGCGAACCCGGTGCGTGGACAAATGTCCCGTTTGCGCGGTGAGCAGCGGTTATGAAATCTGGAGTTCGTTCTCGCAGTATCCCCATCGAGACAAGGACAACCGCCAGATCGCGGGGAATTATGGCTTGGGCGGAAGCAACCTGGCCCGCAACCGCAGATGAACGCGAAATGGCGAGATTTCGCAGGTATCGTGAGCAACGGGGTTTGACTAGCATCCACGCGAGTCCAGCCTCTTAAGGCAAAAACTCCTTCGGCCACAAAAGCAGAAGAGAGAGACCTCAGCACGGCGGTCGAATAATCAGATCGCTGCATCATTATGGTTCTCTGCCAAAGCAAAATGGGGGTCCAAATGCCTAGCTTGCCAGGCAAACTGGAGCGATTGAAACACCAATTATCGGGGCTTGGCGAGGTCTTTATTGTGCCTCCTGCTGAAGATGGATACGTATTCTTGCGGTATGCCGACTCCCAAGAGCTATACGCATTCGACTGCACTTTCGAAGAAGTGCTCAATCACGCGGCTCAACCTGGTGGCGAAGAGTTCTGGCCTCAAATGGAACCATTTGAAGCTCAAGTGGCGCTCTTCGCGGTGCACGTCATGGAAACGATCGAGACTGCGCCGGACAAGGCACGTATTTTGAGCTTTGGAGGCAGTGGTCTTGAGGCAGCGAAAGGTAAGCTGCCTACGGCAGCGATTCGTGAAAACGAGTAACTTGAGTAGGCGTAATAGCAATCTCGGTATGCTTCCACAGAAGCATGCGCCGCCGTTGCCCTATTCGAAAGGACCGATCTCACATACGGGTCCGAAATTTTGCGCCTTCGCCGACGGCTCAGCCAAACTGGGGTCTGAAGACCGCGAGATGGACTCCAATCCGGAGCCGCAGAGGTGTTCGCTGTTGATGTGAACCGTGAACTTAAAGTGGGACTGCCTGCTGACCCGGCAGAGCGATACGCCAGTATTATTCGAGCGTCGAAAGATGCGGATCCGCAATCAAGGTGAGTTACCTAGCCCATTGAATTGGAAATTCATGGGGATGCGACCACTCCGGCTATAGCCCAGCTTCGGTGGGTCCATAGTCATGCACAGCGGCGCACTCAACGCTCGGAGATAAATAGTAGATACTTAGACAGTACAGGTAGCTATAAATGCGGGGGAGTCAATGTGCAGATCGAATCCACTTCGGATGAACAGCGTTCATTGGATGACCAGCAGATTCAGCGGATTCGACGCAAGTCGATTTCCGTCCTCGCTGCGGGACAAATTCTTGGAGGTCTAGGCGGTGGCGCAACCCTGACTTTGGGGTCGCTGCTGATCGTAAGCATTTCCGGACTCGATGCATTGGCTGGCATGGCCGCGACCATGAATACTTTAGGTGCTGCCATCATGGCGTTGCCTTTGGCATTGCTTGCCCAGAAGTTCGGCCGGCGTATTTCGCTGTCGACCGGCGCATTGCTGGCAGCCAGCGGTGTTGTCGTCATCATTGCCGCAGCTTTTCTGAGATACTGGCCGTTGCTGCTGCTTGGAATGCTGGTTCTGGGAACAGGTTCGGCAATGAACCTCCAATCTCGATTCGCCGCCACCGACTTGTCCACCACGGCTACACGAGGCCGTGACCTTTCCCTGGTTGTGTGGTCAACAACTGCGGGTGCAGTCATCGGCCCGAATTTATTTGAACCTGGAGAAGAGCTAGCGCAGTTCATTAGCCTTCCACCGTTTACCGGTGGCTTTCTTATTGCGATGTGCGCCCAGCTGGTAGGGGTTCTTGTTTATTGGCTGGGCTTGCGTCCCGATCCGTTGCAGATCGCACAGCGTCAGGCGGCTGCCCAAGCGAGCGAGGTTCAGCTTCGCCGCCGCGGCTGGAGCATCCTAAGAAACACTTCTGCTGCCAGGTATGCCGTGCTTACCGTCGCCTTGACTCATCTTTATATGGTGTCCATGATGTCGATGACTCCAATTCACATGCAGCATCAAGGGGCAAGCCTCACGCTCATCGGGATCACCATTTCGGTCCATGTTGCGGGGATGTATGCGCTCTCACCAGTCTTTGGCTGGCTCACAGATATGCTAGGTCCACGAACGGTCATCTTTACCGGGCAGGCGTTGCTAGTTACCGCAAGCATCTTGGTATGGAGCAATGCAGAGAACCATACCGTGACAACTTTGGCGTTGCTTAGTCTAGGCCTCGGTTGGTCGGCGTCGACGGTTGCAGGCGCAACGATGATTACTGGATCAGTTGGCCTTGCCGAACGTCCGAAGTTGCAGGGCACGTCGGACCTCTGCATGAATCTGGCTGGTGTGCTTGGCGGTCTCACCGCTGGCCCAATTTTGGCAGCTGTAGGGTTCCGCGGACTGGCCGTGGTGCTGTTGATTTTCGCGATGTTCATGATCGCTGTGAATATGAAGTCTAATAGCGCTGGAACTGTTCACGAGTAGGGTGCAAATCCAATTCGGTAATAGGCACTTCAAATGAAGGAGAGCATATTCATGGCAGGCAGAAGGCAGTGAATCAAAGTTGGGGGAGGGCCGGCTGGAATGGCCGCCGGTTTAATGCTGCTCGCAGCGGTGTGCCAGTAGCGGTTCATGAAAAGCACCGTGAGTTCCTCAGGGACTTTCGCGGTGGCACCATCTGTCCGTCAACTTTGCACGTGCTCGATGAACTGGGACTGGTGGGCGAATTCTTAGAATCGGGTTCAGCAAAGTTACCCAGGCAAGTAGTCCGGTCTCCAACGGATCGCCGGCAACCGTTCCTAACCTGTCGCGAATGCAGCTCCCTTTTCGATTCATTGCCGTGGCGCCACAGTGGAGTTTCCGCAATCTACTAGCCCGTGCAGTTGATAGTCGAATTCCGAGCTGAATTCCGGCTACCGATGCCGATAGCTGCTGCTTTCCGCTTGCCCCCGAAGCAGACGGAACTGCCAGGTAGATTGCTTGGCGTTGGGGTTCTTCGCGAACGACCTCCGGTCGAAGCCTGCAGCTAAGAACCGGTTAAAAGCAACAAAGGTGCAGTTCCAACCTTGCGGGGAACTACACCTTTGAAGAAAGTCTCTTAGCGAGCCTGGATGTTGGTTGCCTGTGGGCCCTTTGGACCAGCTTCCAGGGTGTACTCAACAGTCTGGCCCTCTTCGAGGCTACGGAAACCGAAGCTCTGGATTGCGCTGTAGTGTGCGAAGACGTCAGCCGATCCATCCGAAGGAGCGATGAAGCCGAAGCCCTTTTCAGCGTTGAACCATTTCACGGTGCCAGTGGCCATAGTGTTATATCCTTATTTATTGATTGGCCACGATGTGGCCTGGTTGCCGATCCGAAGTTCCGAATCGGAAAATTTAGGGGTTACCTCGCGCAGAGCTGCCGAGAACGATTCGCCTGCCGTCGATACGGAGAATCGAATACTGATTTTGCCGGTATCGGCCAAAACGGGGGTCGCTGCACTTGCTTAAACATCGTCGGATTCCAGGCTGCTAACGGGTAATGACCCCACGCTAGCGGAGTAGAACAAGGAATCCACAGAAAAGTGACGTACGGAGTCGTCGAGATGTTTTATCTGCAGTGAAGAAGAGAAGATGAAGAATTCGTTTCGATAGGAGCTCATTCGATCTGAAGATCGATGAACCGATTTGTAAAGCACAGACGATTTGTTGGCTGTGCTACAAATCCTACTGCTAACAATTACTGGCGGGGACTCACACCTGCAACCGTTGAGGTAACAAATCAAGCGTACCATTGATCGTTGGTCCGTGGGGCGTGATGCGTGATACTTGGGCGTTTTGGCAATGCAAATCGTTGCATCGACATTCGTTATTTGCCTGTTGACTAGTGTTTTAGTAAATATTATTTTTCCGGAAAATTGATGCGGGCTATTTTCATGCTCACCCTGCGGCCCTGGCTCTACCCCGTTTGGGCCGGTGCCCGAAGGGGTAGAGCCAGCAGTTACGGATTCGCTTGCGCCTGGACCTTAGCTAGCTGATTTCCGAGCAGATCCGCATTTATGGCTGCTCCGGCGATCGTTCCGGCTGCGGCTGCTGCCATGACCATCGCGCCTAGGTTGCTGGCATTCCCTGCCGCATAAACCCCTGGCAGGGCTGTGGCACCCATTTCATTGACCTGGATGAAGGTGCCAAGCGGGTGCTCGGCAAGCTGTCCGCCGAGCTTGAGATAGAGCGAGGCTTGTGCGTTCATTCGGCTTGCAACTACCAGAGCTTGAGCGCTGATCTTCTGGCCGTCTGCCAGCGTGACTGAATCCAGAGTCCCCTGGGTGTCGAAATCGATTGCTTTCACTGGCTGCTCAACCACCGGTATTCCCAATGCGGCAAGTGTCGCGCGATTTTCATCGTTCAATGCATCCGGGGTGTGGTTGACGAAGGTTATCTTCGAGCTGAGCTGGCTGAACATCATTGCTTGGTGCGTGCTCATGGGGCCGATTCCGAGTACCAGGATCTCCTGGTCACGCACTTCCCAGCCGTGGCAGTATGCGCAATGGATCGCGGTATCACCCCATGCTTGGGCCAGCCCCGGAATCGACGGCAAATCATCAATGAGGCCCGTTGCCAGCACGATTCGTTCGGCGCTAAAGGTATTCCCTTCAGCTGAGACGTTGAATCCGGTGTCCAGTGAACCGGTGAGGTTCTCCACCTCGCCTTCGATGATCCGTGCGCCATAGCTAATCGCTTCCTGCCGTCCGCGGGCCAGGAGGTCCAGCGGGTTGATGCCTTCGTTTCCCAGAACGTTGTGGGCATGCTGCGCTGCCGCGTTCCGCGGATTTCCCTCGTCGATGACCAGGACAGTGCGCCGTGAGCGGCCCAATGCGACTGCGGCCGCGAGCCCGGCACTGCCGCCGCCGATAATGATCGCTTCGAAATGTTCCATGATTCCTCTCCCTGCTATTTGTGATGTTGTGTCCACGGTATCGACGTTTTGCGCTGTGGGGTGTACCGTTTTGCGCATGACGCAAGAATTCGAAGTTGACCAAGTTATCCGCCAGCGCATAAGAACGTTGCGGCAGAACCTCGGCTGGTCGTTGGAATCGTTGGCGAGCAAGGCTTCCCTGAGCGTTTCCACGCTCAGCAGGATTGAAACGGGAGGCCGGCGTATTGCTCTTGACCAGCTGGTTCCAATAGCCAAGGCACTGAATACCAGCTTGGATGAGCTCGTATCGACCTCTGAAGCCGAGATTATTATCCGCCCGGAGCCGATTTCGATGCCCGGGATAACCATGTGGAAGCTGTCCACCGATGACGCAGTTAACGGGGTGAATGTGTCGAAAATGCGTTTCGACCCTTCGCAGGCGCCTGCTCCCACCGAGCTGCGTATTCATCCGGGCAAGGAATGGTTCACAGTGCTCCTCGGAGAAATCCAGCTAAAGCTAGGAGATCGCACCTATCACGTGAAGGCGGGGCAATCTGCGCAGTTCGACACAATGACTCCTCATGCCCTGTGGGCGGTCAATGGCATTGCCGAGGTGCTCGGAATCATGGATAATGCAGGCCAACGAGCCCATGAGCACGACACAGCCAGCTAGTTTAGTGATTTCAATTACTCTTGGATAACCTGAGGGCAGAGTATTGAACACTGCGATGCCAGGAGGGCAACGATGACGCACCAGCTCAACGAGGAGCTTGAACAGGTCCTAGCTGATGGCGATTTCTATTTCGAAGCACTCGGTGAAGGCCGCTATCGCTCGTCGTGGCATTCCCAAGGTGCGTGGAATCCCCATGAGCAGCACATGGGTCCCGCCTCTGGAATCTTGGCCTACGCCTTGGAAAATTTCCAGCCTCGTGAAGACATGCGCATCGCACGGATCAGCTATGAGATCCATGGCCTTATTCACGCCGGAGAATTCGAGATCTCAACGCGAATGGTCCGTCCCGGCCGGACGATCGAATTGATCGAGGCCGAAATGACGGCCAAGGGCCGCACCAGCATCGTTGCGCGCGCGTGGCGGGTGATTACGGGTGACACCAGTGCTGTTGCAGGGGTTGAAGACAAGGAAATCCCAGGCCCAGAGGCCTGCGCGGTGCGCGAAATCAGTGAGCAGTGGCCCGGCGGCTACATCAAATCCATCGAGATGCGCGCCAATGATGAGCTGCGGCCGGGTCGAGGTTTTGCGTGGCTGCGTACTCCTCATGACCTCGTCGACACAGGAGACGCCACAGCGTTGTCCAGCTTGGTGGGAATGATCGACACGGCAAACGGTGTGGTGCCGCGCGTGGATCCGGGTGAAGGAACCTGGATCTACCCGAACGTGGATCTGCAGATCCACATGTACCGCAAGCCCGAGGGCAAGTGGCTGGGCCTGGATGTCCAGCAGAGCTTCGGCACAGACGGCATCGGCCTGACCTCAACGGTATTGCACGATGAAGCAGGCCCTTTCGGCCGTGCTGAACAGATCCTGACGGTCCGTTCGCGCTAGCTCGATGCACCGGTTGAAAGCTTGGCCAGCAGCTTCTTGAGCTCTGGCTTGGACTTCAGCGTGAACTGGCGCTGGCGGTACTTTTCCCGGTCTGCACCGTGGGCCCGGAAAAGTGCATAGCCGCGCTTGACCAAGAACAGGACCGGTTTCCGGCGCTGTGCTACATCGCGCACGAACCGTCGAAGAGCAGTTACCAATGCAGGTTCGTCGACGTAATACGCTTGGACGTTAATGCCCTTGGCGCGCAGCGGCTCAAGGATTTCGTAGAGGAAGATGCCTTCGGCGACAATCGGCCCGTCTGCGCAAGCGATTTCACGATGCCCGTTGTAGCTCGAGGTCGTGATCGAGTAGTTGGGGACCAGAGTGGTACCGTGGTGGAGCAAATCATCGATAGCCTGCAGTGCGGCTTCCTGATTCCAGGTAGCCGAATTGTCCCAATCGATTTCGCCGTAACCGGTACGGGGGAAATCAACGGGATTCCCGTCTTCGCTGATCTGGCGGTAGAACTCGTCCAGTGGCAGGTGGGGTCGGCCGAATTTCGACGCGAGATAGGACTTGCCGGAGCCGGACGGTCCGCCGATCAGGATGACAGGGGTAGAAGAATTTGGCACGCCTTTTATTATGGCCCAGAAACCTCGGCCATCGGCAATCGGATGCTGTGACATCTACTCAGCCTGAAGCGAATTGCTGAATTAGACTCAGTTTTATGAGTTTGTGGAACCCCCAGTCAGATACGCCGTTATCCGTGGAAATCGAAAATCCTAGCGGAGACCCGGCTGCTGACCTAGAACGTGGAGTGCAACTGCTGCGCAACGTCCAATCAGGCGAAAGCGGCGCGCTGCTACGGCTCTATCGTCCGGACCCGACCCTGGCCTTCGGCCAGCGCGATGTGCGGCTAGAGGGCTATGAGGCGGCTCGTGACGTAGCGCAGCAGCAAGGCTTTGCTCCTTTGGTGCGCAAAGCTGGAGGCCGGGCCGCCGCGTATCACCGGGGTACATTGATCGTTGATCATATTGAGCCCGAAGCCGAGGCGGTGATGCGCCAGCAGAATCGCTTCGAGGTCTTCGCGCGGGTGTATGCCAACGCTTTCCAGCGCCTTGGCGTGAATGCGCAAGTCGGGCCAATCCCGGGGGAGTATTGCCCGGGAGATCATTCGGTGCATGGCCTCCCTGATGGGAAATCGCCGCGCAACTATCCAGTGAAGCTGGCAGGCACAGCTCAGCGTGTGGTTTCCGGGGCATGGCTGTTCTCTTCGGTCTTTGTTGTCGAGGATTCCGCGCCATTGCGGCAAGTCCTCGATGGGGTCTACCAAGCAATGGGCATTCCAATGGATCCCACGACGGTAGGCGCGGCTAATGATCTGCTCGCCGCTGTCACCACCGAAGCATTTATTTCAGCGCTGCTCGACGAATATAGCGAGCACGCCACGCTGCAAGGCATCTAGCACAGCTTAAAAAAGAATCGGCACCCGATGCGGGTGCCGATTTTGGTTCGCGGCCGGATCTAGGCGCCGACTCGCTCAACAACCTCGTCAATGCGCGGGTTGGTGGCTGCGGTGCCGTCCGGGAAGATCAGGGTTGGCACGGTTTGGTTGCCGTTGTTGAACGCCTCGACGATCTCTGCGGTGCCTTCGACTTCTTCGATATTCACCTCGGTGTATGCGACACCCTTCTGGTCCATCAGGCGCTTGAGGTTGCGGCAGTAGCCGCACCAGCTGGTGGTGAACATGGTGACTCCGCCGGCAGCGGGAACGTACTGGTCAAGGTTCAATTCGTTGCTCATACATGGTGTAACGGCAATGATGTTTACTTTGTTCCCGGAGCGGTAGAAAAAGTTCGCTGGATTCTTTTGCTCCGCTCGCTAGACTGGGGAGCAGATTTTCCTTGATGCCGGTTCTAAGGGGTAGGCGATGTGCGGACGATATGTGATGGCCAAAGCCATCGGCGATCTGGTGGCAGAGGCCGAGGCGGAAGCGGACGCCAATCTGGAACTGCGCCAGTCCTGGAACGTTGCTCCGACTACCGACGTGCCGGTTGTGCTCGAGCGGCTGATCGACGATGAGCTGCACCGCCAGATCCATGTAGCACGGTGGGGGCTGGTGCCAGGATGGGCCAAGGAGCTGGCGGTCGGGGTGCGCGCCTTCAATGCGCGCAGCGAGACGGCCAGCACCAAGCCGACCTTCCGTTCGGCGGTGAAGAAGCGCCGTGCCGTCGTCCCGGTGGAAGGGTATTACGAATGGAAAAAGGAAGGCAGCAAAAAGCGCCCCTTCTACGTGCATCGCGAGGATGGAAAGCTGATCTTCTTCGCCGGCCTCTACGAATGGTGGAAGGACCAGGACGGGTCCTGGATTCTTTCCACCTCGATCATGACCATGGATTCACCTTCGGCGGAAGAGCCCGGGGTGCTCGGCGAACTTGCGGGCCTGCATGATCGCCTGCCCATTCCGTTGGGCAAGGAGATGATGGGCCGGTGGATGAACCCTGCCGAGGAAGACGGTGAAGGGCTGATCGAGCAGATTCGCGCCGAAGCTTTCGATGTGGCTTCCCAATGGACCATGCATGAGGTCGATACCGCTGTTGGCAATGTGCGCAATAATTCGCCGGAGCTGATTGCGGCGCACAGCAACTCGCTGTTTTAGCCGCGGATGGCTGAGCCGCTGGGCTTGGACCCGAGCCGGAACCCCAGGTAGCTGCTGGCCAGCAGGGTTCCTGCCACAAGTCCCAGCTCGCCCATGACGTGGGCTGCGCTGTCAGGAACGAATGCTGCTTCGCTCAGCGGAGCATAGGCGAACCAGCCGAAGGTTCGAACCTGGTTGTAGTCCCATAGCAGTGCTCCGATGCCACCTGCTGCCAACAACAGCCCGGCGATCAGGAACCAGGCCTTGAACCGAGCGAGCTGGCGAAGCGATAAGCCGCCGGCAACCCCCAGCGCGCCAACGCCGAGCAAAGCCAGCACCCAACCGAGAACTTCGGCGGGACCCGGGCCGAAGTAGGTTTCAGAGTCTTCGACCAGCGGTACATAGGATCCAGAGTAGAAAACTACTTCTTGTTGACTGTCCCACCACAGCACGACGATGCCGACGATGATGAATACTGCTGCGCCCAGGAATAAGGCAGTGGCGGACTTGTAGCGTTTATCTGAAGGCATGTATTTAATCTTGCCATCACCAGATGTTTTGCGCATCAACTTTAAACACGAGCGGCAGCCGGCTCTAAAGGCCTGCTGCCGCTCGATGCGTGGTGCTTAGTGACCGCGCTTGATCCATTCATCCAGGTTCGGCGCTTCTGCACCGATGGAGGTGGCATCGCCGTGGCCGGTATTGACCACGGTTTCAGCTGGCAGGACCAGCAGCTTGGTGCGGATCGACTCGACGATCGTCTCGAAGCTGGAGTAGCTGCGACCGGTAGCCCCCGGGCCGCCGTTGAACAGGGTGTCACCGCTGAACAGTACACCGAGGTCTTCAGCGTAGAAGCAGGTTGAGCCCGGAGAGTGCCCCGGGGTGTGCAGGGCGGTCAGCGTGGTGCCGGCGATGGTGAATGAATCGCCTTCGCTGATTTCTGCGTCCACATCGCGCTCGGGGTAGACAGCTTCCCAGAGCATGCGGTCTTCCGGGTTCAAGAACAGCGGTGCATCCACGGCGTCGGCGAATTCGCCAGCCGCACGGATGTGGTCATCGTGCCCGTGGGTAAGCAGCACGGCCATGACTTCTCGATCGCCCACAGCTTCGCGGATCTTGGCAACATCATGTGCCGGGTCGATGACCATCACCTCGGAATCATCGCCGACGATCCAGACGTTGTTATCGACATCCCACGTCCCGCCATCCAGGGAGAAGGTGCCGGAAGTGACGACGTTCTCGATGCGGGCGGCCACTAGAGCTCCACCACCGAACGAAGCACGGTGCCTTCATGCATCTTGGTGAACGCGTCTTCGATTTCATCGATCGTGATGCGTTCGGTGACAAAGGCATCCAGATCCAGGCGGCCGAGCTTGTACTGCTCGACGAGCATCGGGAAGTCGTGGCTCGGCAGGCAGTCGCCGTACCACGAGCTCTTCAGCGAGCCGCCGCGGCCGAAGACATCGAGCAGCGGCAGCTCGAGCTTCATCTCCGGAGTTGGCACGCCTACCAATACGACGCGGCCAGCAAGATCGCGGGCGTAGAAGGCCTGCTTGTAGGTTTCCGGGCGGCCCACCGCGTCGATGACGACGTCGGCGCCGAAGCCGCCGGTCAGCGCCTGGATGGCTTCCACGGCGTCGACCTTGGAGGAATCCACGGTGTGGGCGGCGCCGAACTTCTTGGCGCCTTCCAGCTTGTCCGGGTTCACGTCCACCGCGATGATGGTGGTTGCGCCGGCCAGCTGCGCGCCGGCGATGGCAGCAGCGCCCACGCCACCGCAACCGATCACTGCGACGGACTCGCCGCGCTTGATCTCGCCGGTATTGATCGCTGCCCCGATGCCGGCCATGACACCGCAACCGAGCAGGCCTACTGCGGCCGGGTCGGCTTCTTCATCCACGATGGTGCACTGGCCGGAGTGGACCAGGGTCTTTTCGGCGAAGGACCCGATGCCCAGCGCTGGGGAAAGCTCGGTGCCATCTTCCAGGGTCATCTTCTGGGTGGCATTGAAGGTGTTGAAGCAGTACTTCGGCTCGCCCTTGGCGCAAGCGCGGCACTGGCCGCAGACTGCACGCCAGTTCAGGATCACGCGGTCGCCGACCTTGACGTTGGTGACGTTCTCGCCGATCTGGCTGACTACTGCGGTGGACTCGTGGCCCAGCAGGTACGGGTACTCGTCGCCAATTCCGCCGAGCTTGTAGTGCAGGTCGGTGTGGCAGACACCGGTGGTGAGCACATCGACAACTACTTCTCCGGGACCCGGATCCGGAACGATGATGTCTACGACCTCTACGGGTGCGTCCTTGACGCGGGAAATAACGGCTTTGACCTTATGGGACATGGGATTTAGCTCCTGGAACGATTGGCTAGTGCTCTCTCGATGCTATCGGTGTCTCAGGTGCTAATCGAGCATTCGAGACACAATGACGCAGGCAGTTTCGCGCAGAGCCAATTTGTGCAGGTTGATCACGGGTTGCCCCCGGAATGGATGTGACGGGGCAGGAGTGCTGCATCCAGCTCAAACACCGCTGAGCAGGAGGACAGCGCCTAGGCCGGAACCCAGTGCTCGCGCGGCATTGGCCCTGATCCACCGTGGCTCATATTTCGCCCAAGCCAACGAATTCTGCTCCAGTCGCCGATTGAGCGGAACATTGACCCCGATGGTGAGCAGGGCACCGCTAAGCACTAGTGCCGCTCCGATCGATATGCGGATATTCTCGTGGACGATGGAGAGGGCAAGGCATCCGGTGCTGGCGAGCAAGCCGAGGAAGAACAAGCTCAGGAATGGGGGCCGTTGGGCGTATCTGTTCACGTGGACCATGAACGTGCTTGCGGAGCGATCATCCATTCGCGCTAGCGCAGGGAAGACCACGAGGGTGAAGGAAACGTAGAATCCGGCAATGATCAAGCCGGTGGCAATTGTCAGCAGCGGCAGGAAAATAGTAAGCAACGGCAGGTTCATGATTTCATTCAACAGATGTTGGGCAGGATTTTGAATGCTCAAGGCTCGACAATGCATACGCAATCGTCCAGAGTGGTGGCGTGAGACCCGATGCATTTTTCCCTTCTGGCCCACGGGCTCGTGAAGCCTTCATTCTCCGCATGTGCATGGAGGGCCAGTGGAGTGTTGCTGTTCGCGATCATTGCCCGCTGACGATTTTGGCGGTGCGCTCGGGATCCTGCAGGGTGCAACGAGGACAAAAGTCCGTGGTGGCGCGGCAAGGGGAACTGGTCGTCATTTGCGGATCAGCCTCCTATGAGGTTCGCTCGGCCAGCGCCCAGACTCTTCCGGCCGCGGCGCCTGGCAACTATGCCATTGCCCCGGGCCAGCAATGCCTGGGGCCATCGGGCCGAGCCATGGTCCAAGAGTTGCGCCATGGGGTGCGTGCATGGGGCAATTCGCCTAATGGCCCCGACCAGCTACTGGTTGGCACCTTCACTACGACCAGCGCTGTCGCTGATCTTGTCTGCGAGGGTACCGATCTGGCAGTTATCGATGACGACGCGGCGTGGCGATGGGCTGAACTGCTGGCGACCGAAGCCGAAAGTGCGGGTCCCGCCCAGCAGGTGGTATTGGACCGGCTGCTGGACATTCTGGCGATCTGCGCCTTGCAGCACTTGCCGGGAACCAGGGCGCTTCGCTCGGCGGCGCCAGGCATTGGGTTGGCGGTGGGGGCGATGTGGGCGCAACCAGCTCGAGCGTGGAGCGTGGAGGGGCTGGCCAGAACAGCTGCGATGTCCCGTTCGGCTTTTTCGCCAGCCTTCCGCCAGGCCATGGGCACCGCACCCATGGGGTACCTCACCAAATTGCGTCTGGGATTGGCTCATGATGCGCTGCTCGCCAGCGATGCACCGCTGTCGCAGATTGCCCGTGATGTCGGATACTCTTCACCCTTTGCGCTCAGCGCTGCCTTTCGCAGGGCTTATTCAACCAGTCCGTCGGCGCTGAGATCCGCTGCACTTGGCTAACCCAAACTGTCGGTCGCGCTGACTAGTGTAACTGTCATTCGAACACGTGTTCGAATAGAATGGTTCTACTGAGTAAGGAGTGCACACGTGGGGATGTTCACCGAGTCGATCGAGGTTACTCGTGCAGCTGATGGGATGCCGTTGCGCGTGAGCTGGCAAGGGCAGGGCTATCGCTTGGTGGCCGAGCCTCAGCGCTGGTTCGAACGCCGCAAATGGTGGGATGAAAACCTGCGGATTCCTCGCGGCGCCGGTGCGGGGATTGCCGACTATGAGATGTGGCGCCTGCAACTGGTCGCGGTCCGCGGATCCCGGCAAGTACACAGCGTTGATGTGAGTTTTGATGCGCAAACCGAACGGTGGCGTCTGGTGCGTGTGCATGAGTCGCTGGCCCGCAGCGCCTAATTCCCTGCAGGGGAACATATATTCGAAGGACCTCCATGAGCTTCACCCACCTGAACGTCAGTTCTTCCTATAGCGCCCACTACGGAGTCTCGCACCCAAAGCGGCTGGCCCAAGCGGCCAAAGCGCAGGGTGCCCAGATGCTCGCGCTGACTGACCGGGATGGGCTCTATGGAACGGTCAAGCATGTGGCGGCCTGCATGGCAGAAGGGCTGCACCCGATTCTCGGGGTGAACCTTGCCGTGCTCGATAACCACGGAGAAACCCAAGGGCGGATTGTCCTGCTGGCCCGTGGGCGCTGCAATGGCGCAGGGTATGCGGCGCTGTGCCGAGCCATCACCCTCGCGCACAGCACTGCGCACGGGGTTCCGGGGCTGAAAACCGAGCAGCTGGCACACCTGGGTGCTGCCGGGAACCTGATGATCCTGCTCGGTGGCGAATCAGACGTGGCCCGCGCAATCCTCAAGGGAAGCTACGCCCAAGCCCGGGCACTGCTTGCCAGCTGGAAGAAGCGGCTGGGAAAGATGCTGCGAGTGGAAATCACCACGCACCTCTCCAGCCCTGGATCGCGCTACAGCCTCGGTGAAGCAGCCCGCTTGCTGCGCTACGCCCAGGAGCGGGGGATCAGGGCCGTGCTCACCAACGCCGTGCGCTACGTGGACCCCGATGGAGCGGTTACCGCAGACATCCTGGACTCGGCGCGCGCCCTGCATAGCCTGAAGAACCTGGACTCCTGCCAACCCAATGGCCAAGGGTGGCTGAAAACCCCGCCCCAGATGCGCCAGCTCGCCAAGGAGATCGGCCAAGCCACAGAAAGGAGCTGGGCGCAGCAGCTTTTGCGGGAAACTGAAGCGCTCGCCGAATGGGCAGCGGCGGACCCGGTAGCCGATCTTGGATGGAAGCAGCCGGTGATCCCCGAAGCGAAGATCATCGGCCTGCACCGTCCGGCCATGCAAGAACTCACCGAGCGAGTCCATGCAGCGGTGCCTGGGCTCTTGCCGCACGCCAATCCCAGCCTCATTGAAAGACAGCTGGCTCTGGAACTTGGGGTGATCGACCGGCTGGACTTCGCCGGGTATTTCCTGACCGTCGCCGAAACCGTCAAGCTGATCACCGGCATGGGAATCCGCGTGGCCGCCCGCGGCTCCGGTGCTTCCTCGCTGGTGAACTACCTGCTGGGCATCAGCCAGGTGAACCCGCTGGCCCACGACCTGGTGTTCGAACGCTTCCTCTCCGATACCCGCACCACCCTGCCGGATATCGACATCGACGTGGAATCCGCACGCCGCCACGAGATCTACCGCGAGATCTTCTCCAGCTTCGGGGAAGAGCGCGTCAGCCTGATGAGCATGCAGAACGCCTACCGTGCGCGCGGCGCGGTCCGTGATGCAGGAGCCGCCCTCGGGGTAGAGCAGGAGCAGGTGGATGAGATCGCGAAGCAGCTCTGGCGCTTCTCCGCATCCTCTTTCCGCGAAGCGCTCACCGAGAAGCCGGAGCTGGCCGCATTGGCAGAACGCATTACCGACGACACCCAGCTCGATATCCTCATCGACGCTACCGAGCGCCTGGACCGGCTGCCCCGGCATATCTCCATGCACCCCTGCGGGGTGATCCTCTCCGACGCGAGCCTGCTGGACCGCACCCCGGTCCAGCCCTCGGGCATCGGACTGCAGATGAGCCAGTTCGACAAGCATGACATGGACCTGATGGGCTTGATCAAGCTCGACGTGCTCGGTGTGCGCATGCAATCGGCCATCGCATACACGCTCGAGGAGATCGCCCGCATGCACCCGGATAAGCAAGCGGCCGCCCGCGCCGGAGGGCACGCCGACGACAGCTATATCTCCGCTACCGGAGCGATAGACCTGTCCAGGGTGCCACTGGATGACGAACCCACTTTCGAATTGATCCGCTCCACCCATACGCTGGGCTGCTTCCAGATCGAATCCCCGGGGCAGCGCGAACTGATCGGCAAGCTCGCGCCCCGCGAATTCAACGACCTGATCATCGATATTTCCCTGTTCCGCCCGGGTCCCATGCAGTCGAATATGGTCAAGCCCTACCTGGAGCACCGCCACGGATTCGCCCCTGCCCAATACCTGCACGAGGATCTGATTCCGGCGCTCGCCGAAACCCACGGGGTGACCGTCTTCCATGAACAGGTGCTGCGCATGCTTGATGTGCTCACCGGATGCGGATTGGGCATGGCCGATGTCTACCGGCGCCTGCTGGGCAACCCGGAGAAGGAACCAGCCGTAGAGAAATATGTGCGCGCCGAGGCGGCCAAACGCGGTTATAGCCAGGAAACCATTGACCAAGTCTGGGAGGTGCTCTCCGGCTTCGGCTCCTTCGGCTTCTGCAAGGCCCACGGGGCTGCCTTTGCCGTACCTACCTACCACTCGGCCTGGCTCAAGGCACACCACCCCGAAGCTTTCCTTGCCGGGATCTGGGAGCACGACCCGGGCATGTACCCCAAGCGGCTGCTGGTCTCCGAAGCACGCAGAATGGGCGTTCCCATCCTCCCGCTGGATATCAACCGATCCACCGGGCACTACCGAGTCGAACGAATATTCGAATCCGCTCCAGCGAAGGTACCTGTGGTGCCCCGCGCACCCAGCTCGCTGCGCCCTGGGCGCTATGGAATCCGCCTGGCCTTCCGCGACATCCACCAGATGAGCGAACGCGAAGTACAACGCCTGGTCGCAGGCCAGCCCTATGAGCACCTCGCCGATGTCCGCGCCCGCGCAGGACTCTCGCGACGCACCTACCAGAACCTTGCAGCGCTCGGAGTGTTCGATTCCCTATTGTCCGGGACCTCCCGTGCCGACACGATCGCCCACACGCAATCCATGGCGCACAGCTCCCTTCCGGCCAAATACCGGCCGGGACCCGGACAACTTGCCCTGAATCTGGGGCAGATCGAATATATCGACCAGACCGGCAAAGCACTGGATCCCGCGGAAGTAGTACGTACCGAATTGGACCTCATGCATCTGGACGCCAGCGAGCATCTGATCACCTCGTACCGCCAACGGCTGGCGCACCTGCCCATTACGCAGGCAGCCGAGCTGCTGCACCTGCGCAACGGAACCGAAGTTCTGGTCGCCGGGGTACGGGTGGCCACTCAGACTCCTCCCATGCGCGGAGGCAAGCGTGTGGTCTTCATTTCCGTGGATGATGGGACTGGCTGCATCGACGCCACCTTCTTCGATGACACGCAGCAGCGCACAGCGCCCTTGCTCTTCTCCACACGCATGCTGCTCATCCACGGGGTCACACGCCGTACCGGACCGCGCGGCATCTCCCTCCAAGCGCTGAACGCCTGGGACCTGCATCAGCCGGAGACCCTGCCTGCTGCAGGCTACCTCGCGGAGCTCACCCGGCCGCAACCAAGCTATCGGCCAAACCTCGGCGAGGGAGCACGCAAGATCGAAAGTGTCGGGGAACTTGCCAAACGGATGGAAGCTGAAGGCCTGGACCAGAGAGGGGCCTGATGAGCTAGTTCGCTGACAGGGTTTACCTAACAGATACATCGGGTCCAATAGGAGAGATACCTGATGTGAGGGGAGAACGGGCGTAAGCGCAGATGATTGGTGGCTCACTGCAGGTGCACTATCCCAAACAGTTTGGAACGTGCTCGAAGGCAAAGATCCGCAAAGAGGAATTCGTGACTACGACTTCATCTACTTCGATGAAGTTACGTCCTGGGAGGCCGAAGATGCGCTCATTCGTGGAGCCAAAGTCCTCTTCAAGGGCATGGACGCAGAAATCGAAGTACGCAACGGAGCATGCGTCCAACTTTGGTACGAAGAGCCCTTTGGGGCGCCGGCTATTCCATTCCTCAGCGTCACGGACGCCATCGACCATTTCGCAGCGAAGGCCTGCTGCTTTGCAGGCACTAGTGATGAGCCTGGGCAAATTAGCACCTATGAACCCTGGCCTGAACGGTAACCACCAAGGAAGATCACTGAAAACTGATAATTCTCAAACCGAGGAAACATGCCCATCGGCGTCGACGACAAATGACGGGTTGTGCACAAAATCCCAGCGGAAGCCATCCGGATCAGCCACACAGGCACTCTTGCCGCCCCACGGCTGCACCGTCGGTTCGGTGACAGAAGTCGCTCCCGCATCCAGCGCTCGCCGGTAGTGTCGGTCCACTTCTGCGTCAGAGTGCACGTTGTGTCCCAGTGAGATCGGTGGCGCCAGCTGGCTGTGCCCGACGTCGCCGTACTCGCTGGGCATCTGCTTCACATCCCAGAGGGCGAGCATCAAGCCATAGCCGGCACGGACAAAAGCGATTTCCGGGTGAGCTGGCTGGACCAGCTCAAACCCCAGGCCCTCGGTGTAGAACTTCGTGGAAGCACCGACATCGCGCACTCCGAGGGTAATGGCACTGATGACAGGTGGGGCCGGTTTGTTCATATTCCTAGGGTAGGAGGGGTTGAAAATGAAAGCCATGGGTTTGCGGATCTTCCAAGACTTTTCCTGCCTCCTTATAGATAGATCCATTGCTCGTTGCGCAGCGCTTGATACCTCGCCTGGGCAACTGCATCGTCGGCTTGGTGCGTCAACGCAGAAGCATGGCGGTATCTTTTTTCGCTGCTGAAGATTCGCTTCCGGGCTGATCGCTTGAGCCGGGAATCGCTGGGCGACGTGGGATCGGAATTCACTTTGGATACTCCTATTCGGTGGAGGCCGCTGGGGCGGGGGATTGTTGAGGGGCGGATGCGCTGGTGAGTTCGGGCGATGCCGCCATCCAATGCTCAGGACGGGGTATGCGCCGTACCTGCGGTGAGAGCCAGGCCAAGACTGCTGCTAAGGAAACGAATGCCCCGAAAAATATCAGCGTTGGTCCCATGCCGACCGATTCCAGACCAAATCCGGTAAGCAGCGGAGATAAGGGCAAAGCGGCCAGTGCCATAAAGGTGATTAGGGAATTAGCGCGCCCAGACATTTGCTTCGGAATGGAGGCCATGAAGTATCCACCCACCGCAGCGTTGAGAGCTGGAACGCTGAGGAAGCTGATCATCAGCATGGTCCCCATCCAGAGCAGGTTCGTATTAAACCCGATGAGCAGCATGGCTACACCCAAAATGGTGAGACAGGTGCAGGTCAGTAAACCACTGCGGAATTTATCGATGAGCTTCGTTGCGACCAACGATCCGAGCAGCATTCCAACGCCCATGAAGGTAGAAGTTAACCCGATAACCCAGGGTTCTTCGGAACGCTGTTGAAGTCCGTAGATCAGCGTTGTCATCAGCCCGTTGACGCCGATGTTGACGACCGTAATCAAAATCAGCAGAGCGCGCAGCTGTGGCCGGGAAAAGCACCAGTGCATGCCTGCCAGAATTCCGTGGGCCACTTCCTCTTCGGAATCATTGCTGGTGCCATTGGAATCTTGCCCAGATAGCTTGGCTGCCCGCAATGGACGACGCAGTGCAAATCCACTGGCCGCAGCGATCAGATTCAGGACACTGACGATGAGCAGGGCAATGCCACCGCCTAATCCCAGAAGCACGCCGCCCAGGGGAGCGGAGCCGAGCATCAGCACCGAATCGCGGCCTTGATTCGCCGCCATCGCGCGGCCGAGCTGTTTGGGGTGTACAAGATCCTTTAGGGCGGCATTAGTTGTCGACCCAAAGTACCCGCCGCGCAGTTCCATAAGGATGTGGGCAAGGCATAAGGAGGCAACCGGCAGTGAACCGACACTGCTGCCCAGGGCCATGGCTGCCGTGATTGCAGCACCGGCGAAACTTCCTATGAGAATCATCCGAGCCTTGTCGGTACGATCCGCCATGGCTCCGCCGGCCAAAATTACGCTCGCCCGTGCTGCCATTCCCACTGCGGCCAGGGTTCCGGCCAAAACCGGGGACCCCGTAGCGGACAGCAAGATCAAAGGAAAGATGAACCCGTAAATACTGCCCGACAGCAAAGCCGTTGAGTCCGCCAGCAGCCACATCCGGTAGTTGCGCTGCACGCGCAAAGGCGGCAAAGGCTCCGTGATAATCGCTGTGGTGCCTGATGGATCATTGGCCTGGATGCTGGTCATGGCACCAACTATAGATTCGCAAATAAAGTTGCGCAATAGAATTTGCGCAACTTTATTTGTGGGATTGCTATGCTGTGCTTATGAGCAACCATGAGCCACCGGTCACATTCACCACCCCCATGCTCAAGGCCATCGCAAACCCCTTGCGTCGGCAAATCCTTGACGCGCTTTCGGCAATGGAAACCGCACGCGCGGCAGACCTCGCGCAGGCTCTTGGCGTACCCGCGAACAAGGTCAGTTTCCATCTGCGTGAGCTGGCCAAAGCCGACATGATCGTTGAAGTTCCGGAACTGGCGCGCGATAGGCGTGACCGCGTATGGAAACCTGCGGCTCGCGGCTATACGACCGGCAAAGTGGGAGAGCGCCCGGAGGACCAGACCGGGACGGCTATGGATGCCTACCTCAGCCAAGTGGTCCATGACGAGCAACGCCGCCTGCAAGCGACGCTTCGGCATGCAGAAAGGCACTATCGCGGCGAAGAGTCCGGGGAGATTAAAGCGCAGATGCAAACGAGCAACCTGATGCTTACCCAAGATGAATGCGACGAACTCATGCGCCGCATGGAAGAAGTGATTCCGGCTTTCCGCGAGGATCTGAAAAACGGCAAAGTCACCAGTTCGCAGCCCGCGGGCGATCGTGAAATCTGGCATGTCATGAGCCTGTTCAACGCAGATTCGCTGTTGAACGAGTCACAAGAGGGTGACCAATCTTCGTAAAACCCGAGGTAAACGCACGCTGAGGTGGGGTCCTGAACTAAACTGGATTCTGGCTGGCTGTGGCCAAGGTATGCCACAAGCTATGAAGCCATCACAGATTGAAAGGTAGAACCCGATCTCATGAGCGAGCAGCTGACTCTCACCATTGACGGCGAGCAGGTACAGGTGGACGCGGGAACGACCGGTCTGCAGCATTTTGCCAACGATAAAGACGTGGTTGTCATGCACGTCGATGGCGTATTGCGCGACCTGGCCCGCGAACTGGAAGCCGGAACCACTGTCACCCGCGTAACCATCAATGATCCAGAAGGATTGGAGGTGCTGCGCCACTCGACCGCCCACGTGATGGCCCAGGCTGTGCAGCAGCTGCGCCCGGACTCCAAGCTGGGAATCGGCCCCTACATCACCGACGGTTTCTACTTCGACTTCGATGTCGAGGACCCATTCACTCCAGAAGACTTGAAGCAGCTGGAAAAGATGATGCAGAAGATCATCAACCAGAACCAGCTCTTTGTCCGCCGCGAAGTTTCCCCGGAGGAAGCCAAGGCTGAAATGGCCAACGAGCCATACAAGTGCGAGCTGTTGGCCAAGGCCGACTCCGCCGACACTTCCGGCGAAGGCGTCACCGTTGAGGTGGCCGCTGGCGAAACCACCATCTACGACAACGTGGACCGCAAGTCCGGCGACACTGTCTGGAAGGACCTGTGCCGCGGACCGCACCTGCCGAACACCAAGCTGATCAAGAACGCCTACGCGCTGACCCGCTCGGCTGCCGCCTACTGGCTGGGCAGCGAGAAGAACAAGCAGCTGCAGCGCATCTACGGCACCGCATGGCCAACCAAGGACGACCTGAAGGCCTACCAGGAGCGCCTGGCCGAAGCCGAGCGCCGCGACCACCGCAAGCTCGGTGCCGAACTGGACCTGTTCTCGTTCCCCGATGAGCTGGGCTCGGGCCTGCCGGTGTTCCACCCCAAGGGCGGCATCATCAAGCGCGAGATGGAAGACTACGTGCGCGACCGCCACGTCGAAGAAGGCTTCCAGTACGTGGGCACCCCGCACATCTCCAAGGATGGGCTGTTCCACACCTCGGGCCACCTGCCGTACTACGCGGACACCATGTTCCCGGCGCTGCACATCGATGAAGAGCGCGATGAAGATGGCAACATCACCAAGCAGGGCCAGGAATACCGCCTGAAGGCCATGAACTGCCCGATGCACAACCTGATCTTCCGCGGCCGCGGACGTTCATACCGTGAATTGCCGCTGCGCCTATTCGAATTCGGCCACGTCTACCGCTACGAGAAGTCCGGCGTGGTCCACGGCCTGACCCGCGTGCGAGGTTTCTCCCAGGATGACAGCCACTCCTACGTCACCAAGGAGCAGGCACCGGCCGAGGTTGAGCACCTGCTGAACTTCATGCTCTCGCTGTTGCGCGACTTCGGCATGGACGACTTCTACCTGGAGCTGTCCACCCGTGATCCGGAGTCGGACAAGTTCATCGGCTCGGATGAGCAGTGGGATGAAGCTACCGCCGTGCTGGAGCGCGTCGCCACCGAATCCGGCGTCGAACTGGTTGCCGACCCAGGCGGAGCCGCATTCTACGGTCCGAAGATCTCGGTCCAGGCCAAGGATGCCATCGGCCGTACCTGGCAGATGGGCACCGTGCAGTACGACTTCAACCAGCCAGCGCGCTTCGGTTTGGAGTACCAGGCTGCCGACGGTTCCCGCCAGGAACCAGTGATGATCCACGCTGCGAAGTTCGGTTCCATCGAGCGCTTCCTGGGCGTGCTCACCGAGCACTACGCAGGTGCCTTCCCCGCATGGCTCTCGCCGGTACAGGTTCGCGCGATCCCAGTGGCCGAGGCTTTCAACGACTACCTCGGTGAAGTTGTTGCCAAGCTCAAGGCGCAGGGTGTCCGCGTGGAACTGGATGACTCGACGGATCGCTTCCCGAAGAAGATCCGCAACGCGTCCAAGGACAAGGTTCCATTCGTGCTCATCGCCGGCGGCGAAGATGCCGATGCAAACGCCGTGTCCTTCCGCTTCCGCGATGGCAGCCAGGAGAACCAGGTTCCAGTCGACGATGCGGTAGCCCGCATCGTTGAAGCCATCAAGAGCCGCGACAACAACAACTAGTTCGGATAGGGATCCACCAAGCATGCAGGAACAAGCAGACCGGTCCGTCACCGACGACTTTGAACTCGCCGGAGTGCCGGATTCGTTCCAGCGCCTGTGGACTCCCTACCGGATGGCTTATATCAAGGGCGGGCAGGACCAGGTCAAGGATGAGGCCAGTTGCCCATTCTGCGCCGGTCCTGGGCGTACCGACGAAGAAGCGCTGATCGTGCACCGTGGCAAAACCTGCTACGTGATCCTGAATCTGTTCCCGTACAACCCGGGCCACCTGCTCGTGTGCCCGTACCGCCATGTGCCCAACTACACCGATATCACGGTGGAGGAAACGGCAGAAATGGCAGCGCTGGCGCAGCAGTCAATGCGCGTGCTGCGCAAGGTCTCCAACCCCGCCGGTTTCAACCTGGGCATGAACCAGGGCGAAGCCGGGGGAGCAGGCATCGCCGCGCACCTGCATCAGCACATCGTGCCGCGCTGGAACGGGGATGGGAACTTCTTCCCGATCATCGCGCAGACCAAGGCGATCCCGCAGACCTTGTCCGAGGTTCGCAGTGCCATTGCCGAAGCGTGGGACAGCGAAACCCCGAACTAGGCAATAGCTGGTACTTGGGCCCGAGAGAAAATGGAAATGTTCTGTCGGGCCCAACGTCATTTAATGCAAAAGCCACGATGTTGGCCTGCTGCAATGCAAGATCAAATAGACTGTTGCGGCATGTTGGAGCAACTTCTTCCTGAAATGAGCATCGTTGAATATTCCCAGGTCCCCTGAACCAATCGGCACCATCGAAGAAATCCGCGACTGGATTATTAGTGGATCCGAGCATGAAATGCGTTTCGCCATCCAAGGTGCAGCCCGCTACTCAATCGGCATGATTAATCAGCTGCTCGAAGACCTGAGCTACGAGCATGATGCCAACTGCGACAGGTTCCTGCGCGGTTGGCTCGATACCCTGGATCCGCTGGAACGGCTCGCGGCGGCTGTGGCCACCGAGCACCACTACCAATTGAGCCTAGTTGCGATCTCGCAAGCGGCGGACCGGGCATTGGTGCAGGTGATGGAGTCAGTTAAACCGGCAATCGAAGACCTTGCCAAAAATTTTGAATCCGTCCATCAGCGTGCCAGCGACCCGGACCCCTCCTACACCAAACACTTCACTCCGCGATTGCTGGCATATGCGCAGCAATTGCGCTCCGTAGCCGAAGATATCAACGGCGACGTTCCGCTGGTGCAATTTATGTCTGAGGAAGTGGCGCGCATTGAAGCAGCTAATCCTGAAGGCTACGGTCAGCCAGCAAAATATCAAGTGTCGGATGCAATAGCGTCACGCCAAATATTCACCGGCAAAAAGCACTCTGACTAGTTGTTTAGTAGAGATCGCCAATGTTACGCACTAACTCGTAACTGGTGGATAAATCTACTATCTGCCAATTATGACGCAACACGCGAGGTAATAAAGCAAAGCGATCCTACGATTACTGGCGTACCACCTCGCTTATATCCCCGAAATTCTGGGGCAAAAACGAGTCACCGCAGTGTCGAAAGGAACCCCTCCTCACCATGTCTACGAACAACCAGAACTCCGTCGTCGGTTCGGACCGCGTCAAGCGCGGCATGGCCGAAATGCTCAAGGGCGGCGTCATCATGGATGTAGTCACCCCAGAACAGGCACGCATCGCTGAAGATGCAGGTGCCGTGGCCGTCATGGCTCTGGAGCGCGTTCCTGCGGACATCCGTGCCCAGGGTGGCGTCTCGCGCATGAGCGACCCGGACATGATCGACGGCATCATCGCCGAGGTCTCCATCCCGGTAATGGCCAAGGCGCGCATCGGCCACTTTGTCGAGGCGCAGATCCTGCAGTCCCTCGGCGTCGACTACATTGATGAGTCCGAGGTCCTTTCGCCAGCAGATTACGAGAACCACATCGATAAGTGGCCGTTCACCGTGCCATTCGTCTGCGGTGCCACCAACTTGGGCGAAGCACTGCGCCGCATCAACGAAGGTGCCGCGATGATCCGCTCGAAGGGCGAAGCCGGCACCGGCGATGTTTCGAACGCCACCGGGCACATGCGCAAGATCCGTGCTGAGATCGCGAAGCTGGCCGCATTGCCAGAAGACGAACTGTACGTGGCTGCCAAGGAGCTGCAGGCACCGTATGAGCTGGTCAAGGAAATCGCGCAGACCGGAAAGCTGCCGGTGGTGCTGTTCACCGCTGGCGGCATCGCCACCCCGGCCGACGCTGCAATGATGATGCAGCTGGGCGCCGACGGCGTCTTCGTCGGCTCGGGCATCTTCAAGTCCGGCAACCCGGTCCAGCGTGCCGAGGCCATCGTGAAGGCAACCACCTTCTTCGACAACCCGGACGAGCTGGCCAAGATCTCCCGTGGTCTGGGCGAAGCTATGGTCGGCATCAACGTCGCCGATGTGCCGGTACCGCACCGCCTCTCGGAGCGCGGCTGGTAAGCGCCGACGTTCCCAGCATTGCAGGCCCACGCCACCGAATTCCCGGTGGCGTGGGCTTGACGTTCCCAGAGCAGTGAGTCGGGTGGAAACCGTAGTCTAAACGGCGTATCCGTCGATAAAGTTGTCTACAGTTGCATCTTGACAAGCAGTCACATACTAACGCTCCCACCGAGCCAATAAACGTCTGCTGAACATCCATCTCATGTGAGCAGATCGAGTGGGTCATTCCGCATTTTGGACTGAAACAAGGTGTATTGTCCGAGATTCATCGCTGTGTCGTGGAACCTCAGGCCAACCAAGGTCCACTGTCTTGATCTGTGTCGATCCAAAAATGAGTGGGCGTTTGTTCCACACTTTGCGAGTCATCTCGGAGAGACATCCAATTGCTGTTTCTATGAATGGACCAGCCTTCGTCTGGTATGTCTGAGGTGTCACTTGGACAGTCCAACTGATGGGTTCGCTTCATCTGTCGTATATGTTTTCCATGGCACCGTTACTCAAAGTGGCGCTTCGATTGCTTCCGCGATTGCTCGTAGACCTAATGCCGAGGAGCGAGGGCTACCAAGCTCGAAACTAGAAAATTTGGGATCGTTGTTCTCGTTTGTCTTCCGGACCGCACCCGGTGCGAGTTCTTGCAAGGTACTAAGGGCCGAGAGAACTTCACTAACCGAAGGCTTGACTTCACTTCGGCGGCCATCTCTAGATATGTCGCGAGGCGTGATCGGGTCACCTGATTCCTTTGCCTCTTCGGCAAGCTGCCCGACCACGTATGTGAGGACTGCGAGCTCACGTTGTTTGTCGGCAATCGCCTTCATAGTTGCGTCGACACCGCCGTTGGACTCAAATAACGCTCCCGATAATTCAGGTCCGATACCTAGCGCTAGCGCCTTGTCCGCGATGGCTCCAAGCATTGATGCGTCGATGAGAGTCCAGTTACGTGCCCGCGCCATATTCTTGATCGTGTCGCCGACAAACGCTGGGGCAATTACCGCAACGTGATCAGCATGATGTTGAACTTTATGTGATTCAAGTGCAACATCACTGACATCCGTGTGCGAGATGCTACCGCTGGAACGCGATTTGGCTTCGACAATTGAGGTACGTTTTGCACCCTTGTGGTCTCGCCATTTTACGAGTACGTCTGTGGTGCCTGAACCACTAAGTACGCGGGCATCGAATCCCATGAGAGTGAAGGCGTCACTGATTGCCCGTTCAAAGGCCTTCCCAGCCCCTCGTTCTTTCGCCATAGGCGTGCGGGAAAGTTCGTCTAATGACTCGGATAGGCTCGAAGAACAGAAAGCTGACTTGTTGTCTGATGCAGGGATATTTTCTGGATCAGAATCGGGCTGAACTTCTGGTTCTGCCAGGGGTAGCTCTTCGAGAAGAGCTACCCCTGTGGGAGTCGTCCGCAGGCTGCCATATTTCGGTGGCACTATGAGCCCCGTGTCCATAAGGAATGCCGCGATCCAGCGGGACTTATCCACATTTAGACCATGGCGTTTTGCTTCAGCATAGACATCGGCTCGAGTCGCGCCGCCCTCCGCCGCAAGGATCATCTCACCGACGAAACGCATATTGGCGTGAAGAATCCGGATGAAGTTAATGTTGCTGCCTGACTGGAGCCATGCACGAGCCGTAGGGGATGCTTGATATATACCTAGACCCACCTCGACGATGAGTCCCGAAGCTCGTAGGAAGGGCAACATTGAGTCCACGCTGGAACGTCGAAGACTGAATGTGTTGGCGATGAATCCGAGGAGTTCGGAACGACTGAGTGGATCGATCAACGCATTCACGATGACACGTAGATTTTCCACCTTGTTTGAATGAGTAGCCGGGCTCGGCACCCAGATATTGTAAGTGCTCCGAGACGACTGCAAACGAGTTCCATCGCTCAGTTCAGCCAGCAAGTTTTTAATCTGTATTGGCGCGGGCTCTATTGTTTCAACTGGAGCTGCTTCGATTTCAAGTGCTTCCGGGGTGACCAAGCGACAAGCCATCAACATCTCTTGGCCAATAGAAGTGATCATCCACCGTCGACCCGCGGTCGCCTCAATTGCACCGAGGGCATCGAGCCAATCTAGGCGCGCACGAACGCCACCAAGGCTTTTCCAGTCGGTGTGGTAAGCAGCTTTGAGGAATTCATCAACTTCCTCCACGGTTTCTGGTGAACTTGCAATAAAATTCAGTGATTCTGAGAGTAGCCGGAAACATCTTGCTAGTGACGTACCCAGAACGGATGGTGAACCGGTGATTAGATACTCATGGCCGACACCGGTGAGCACTAGTTTGGCGTCTTCCGCTCGAACGAGGCCTGCAGCCTTGAGGAATCTGCTGTACTCGCCCCACGTCAATGGCTCTCGTACGGCTGATGCTCCTGATCGTGATTCGGAATCCTTGAATACTGTGTCAGGTATATTCGGACGGGCATTCATCATGATATCCGCACCCGCTGCTTGCACTTGTGATACCAGCTCGAAAATAAGCTTTAGCCATGCGCGCTTCCCACCATGGAGCGAAGGTAAGCTCGCAGACTGTCTACGCCATAGGGCCCGTTGGTCTTCCACGGGAAAGTTCGCTTCGGTGATTGTCGATGACATGGATCAAGTCTATGGGAAATGATCACAATAATTATGGAAGTCATTTATGTAATCTCGAAATTGATTTGTGAATCTCGAAATGCGCATGAATAGATTGGATTTTGAAGATTGTTTACATGCCTGTTGAACCATAACCGCATGTCGGGAAAGGCATCAAAAGATTTGGGTAAGGCACCAGACCAATCTGTCTAGTTACGATTGGATCGCTGGGAACCGCTGAAGATCTGTTCATTGAACCGATCAGCGCCACGGCAACCGAATGGGCCCCTCGATTAGTCGGTGCCTACATTGCTGCTGTGGGAACAGCTAGGCCTGTTAGTCTCACGGGGCCGCTCGGCAGCGAATGGAGTGAGTCTACGAATTCTTCGAGTTCAACCTCCCGCTATCGGTTTGCCTGGCCCCTACACGACCTAAGAATCTGCCTAGATCGTTGGTCGCTTGTAGCCTTTCGCTTCCCACCCAGAAGCGTACCGTGGCCTGCCGCCGAAGTTTGACCAGGGAAATCAATTGGAGAGCGGATCGCCAGATGCTCGAATTAATTCGTAGTATTGGATCATGCCAACCTATGACTGGCCGCTGATTCAGCAGCGAAGTGGCGACTCGATCGAGTCCCTTATTGCAACCCTCCTGCGCCGCGAATTCGTCGACGCGCGTCAGATTAATCCTTCGCAGGGGGATGGCGGGATCGACATCCTCCGCACATTACCCGACGGAGTTGAGATTTGGCAGGTCAAAGGCTTCACGACGTCGATTTCCAGTAATCAATTCGGCCAGGTCAAGAACTCTTGGAAACGATTCCTTGAGGAGCATGTCAGACCCGGTGGGAAGCCAATTATCCGCTATCACCTGGTCACGCCGTGGACCCCTACTGAGGAACGAGTCGCGGACTTCGACAAGCTCACTGCGGGCGTTGCATTCCCCTGTCAGTGGGCCGGTGATGCCTTCATTTCGGGGTTGGCAGACCGCTTTCCCGAGACTATGCAGCGGTTTACTTACGGTGAGGCGGTGTTGGAACAGTTCATTAGCCAGAAAGCCATGCTCGCTGCCTCGCCAGTTGAAAGGGGAGAGCCGTTGAAGATGCTTGATGCCATAGAGACCCGACAGGACGCACTCGATGCCCTCCGCAACACTATCCACGACAACTATCGGATGGAGCACGGCACCCGCACCGTATCCAGCAATCAGGAAATACCACTGCCTCACGAAGGCGATCCAGCGGTCTTTCACAGGATGACTTACCTTGGAGATTGCCGCTGGAAATACGAATCCGTTGTGCCTCGCACGCCCGAGGCCTCGAAAATTGACCCGATCTTCATGGACGTTGAGTTCCTGACGATTCCCGGGACACCCGAGCATGCCGCAGTCCAGGCTTGGGAAGCGTGGGGTACTGCGTTCAAAGACGTGCGGGTCCGGATAACAACCACAGGTGGTCCATTCGCTCATGAGGAAGCGGTGGAGTCCACAGTCTCCATTTTCGAAAGAAGTCATGCCAACATCCCCTTGCTATATCTGCGGTGTACAGAGAGCAACGGGCAACGCCGGTTCAGGATGCCACTGGAAGTTACCTCCCAAACTGTCGGTTCACAAACGGGCTGGCTGCGTCTGGTTCTCGATACGCCAGAGCGGTCGCTGAACTTAGAGCTGCGTTTCAAACCGGGAGATAACGCAGAAGCGAAAGTTCAAATGGGAAACGTCGATGGGCGTAATCCGGAGTCGGTCTGTGATGAGCTCGAGGAGTTATTTGGCATTCGCGAGAGCGACGTCATGTCCGTGGAAACTGAGGCAGGGAGCGCACTTCTCAGAGCGCATGGTGCTGTCCTCCCCTCTGCACTGGAGGCGATCTATCTTCCCGTCGCCCGTCACCTGACCCTGCTTCAAACACATACGTCTCCTGCACTTGTCATGCCTTCGGTCGTTGAGATCACCGACCGTCAATTCCGGCATCTCTCGCTCCTTGCCACTACGTACGGGGGCATTCCTCATCGCTGGAATTGGACGGAACTTACGTTCCAAGTTCCCGAGGGCGGTTTAGAGGTAGCATCCATTAAGAACGTAGTAACCAACGCTATCGCCGGCCGTGGCACCATCGTGCAGGTGGAAGCGCCCGTCTTCGCTCTCGGGAACCGGACTTACACCGTTGATCATCCCCTCGCGAGTAGTGTGCATTCAGTTCAGCTCGAACAAGGTGTTGACCTTGCAAGGCTAAAATCGGGGGACACGTTCCGGCTCGTGCCCGGAGCGGATGACTCGGTCACAACGGCGAAGGTTGTCGATTGGACTCCTGGAAGCATCCAGTTCGGCTAATTCTCTGCGAACTATTTCGTGAACAGGATGGCCGGGTCTGAGTTCAGCGTGTCCGCAGCCCACCCGTGCTCCAGTGCCAGCATGGGCCTTCGAGTGGCCATTCTGCTGTGGCGGCCCAGGCCAGGATGCACGGCGAACGTACCGAACACCGGCCAATGTCCATCGAGTCTGGCAACGGCGGAATCTGGCACGATGCAAACGGCCCAGGCCGGAATTGTCGGTGGATGCCGCCGGGCGTAGGTTGGTGGAACCCGGAATTCGCGCCGACCACAAGAAGCTGACATGTGCCGCTGGCTTCCTATCGGGGTTCCCCGATCGCCATCGCCGATATTCTCGTGCGTCCCACGCATTCGCTGATCGACCAGAGGCTGCATGCCCGCCAGCTCTACCTTCCCCTGGATGAGCTCGACTCCGGCTTCGCGGACCATGCCTTCCCGACCAACGGCGACGGGCTCGGCATGGCCTGGGCAGGGTACTCGGGAATGCTCGGACAGTACCGGCAGATCGGACCGGCCTCGGACAGCCAGAATCTGCGGCACCTGGCGGCGCAGATCGCCTTAGAATGCATCCGGGCCCATGTGTGCGCGGCGCCGGGCGGGACCATCACCGAGCAGAACTGCCAACCTTTCGTCGATAAGGGCTGGATTTTCCAGCACAACGGGTCAATTCCGGACTTCGACAGGCTCAAGCGCGAACCGACCTTCGACGTGGACCCGGTGCGCTATCCGGGAATACTGGGCAACGCCGATACCGAAGTGTGCTTCTATTCGGCATTGAGCTACGGGCTTGCCGATGATCCGATAGCTGGCCTGTCGCGCATGGTAGCCCGGGTGGAGCAGGCGCGCGCTGAGCATGCGATAGCAGAACCCTTCCGCGCGACCATCTGCGCCTCGGATGGCCATCAGCTGGTCGTGTTGCCCTGGGTTAGTCCGGACGCCGAAGACTCAATCGCGCCCTCGCTCTACCACGCCGACGGGCCGACCATGCTGCTTACCGAAGACGGGCAGGAAGACCGATTGCCGGAAAACGCCCAACTAGTGGTGTCCGAGCCATTGGAACTGCACTGGAGCCGCAATACCTGGCATGAAGTTCCTCCGGGAACCATCGGGGTCATGCGTACCGGAAGAGACCCGGTATTCGCACCCGTGGACCTTGGTATGTAGGTGCATTCCTGTGGCAAACTAAATGCCATGAGCCAGATTATTTTCGACGCGGCAGTAACCCTCAACGGCTATCTGGCAGATGAGAACCACAGCCTGCAGTGGCTCTTTGACGTGCCCGGGGCCCACGAACCCGACCCGGACCTGCTGCCCAAGAACGTCGGCGTTCATATCGAAGGCGCGAATACCTATAAGTGGCTGATCGAGAATGAGCAGTTCATCGAGAACCCGCAGAAGTGGCAGGAATACTATCAGGGGATCACCACCTACGTCTTTACCTCGCGGGACTTGCCGATTCCTGATGGTGCAGACGTGCGCCTGGTTAATGGCCCGGTCAATGAGTTCTTGCCCGAAATCCGCGAGACCGCGGGGGAGAAGAACATCTGGGTGCTCGGCGGAGGGGAGCTTCTTGGGCAATTCCTGGACATCGATGCGCTCGATTCCTTGGCATTGACCATTGCTCCAGCAGCGCTGCCAGCGGGTGCCGCCTTGCTGCCGCGAAGAATTGGCAGCGATCGATTGGAACTGGCTGAAGCAAGGCAGGCCGGGCCGTTCGCTCGACTTGTCTATAGAGTTCTTCCGAACCGGTGAGCAAGCCTTAATGAACTCAACCGGCCACGGGAAATCCCGGGGCCGGTTGGGGTCCTGCCGTATTAGATGATCCCTACTGCTTCCAGGAGCGCAAGATCATGTGGCGTCCACGACCAAGGAGCTTGAGCCCATTGGCGCTGAAGAAGTCGGCGCTCGACGGCGTGGCGGCAGCGAGCAGCTCCTGCGGTACCTCATCGTCTGGCGGCGACAGCGGATTGATCATTGATCGCGACAGGCCATGGAGCAAGGCAGTGCCAACGCCATGGCGGCGATGTTCCTTGCCTACGGCCAAGGAATGCACCATGAGCTGGCCGTTCAGGCCCTGCTGGGCAAAGCCCCGGCCCACGATCTCTCCCTCGTCGGTACGAGCCAAGGCATGCTCGACGCGGCGCAATGCCGGATGCCCGCTGGAGAGCTGGGTGCTGGTCTCGCGCCAAAGGTTCGTCACATTCAGCTCGGCCGCATCAGCTCCCGTGGCCTCAGGCACGTTATTGCCCAAGCGGATCTTGCCGGTCCAACGATCCATTGGAATGGCCAATGGGCCGGCATGCCAGGAAACCTGGGCATTATCGGAGAAGCCGGTCGCCCTCAGCTCATCCGCGTGGGCGCCTGAGTTAACCCAAGCTTCCACACGCCGGGCGCCGAGCCGATGGCCTTCGGCTAGCGCCGGACGCAGGCCCGCCTGTTCTGGCTGTTCGGGGAACAGCAGGATCAGCCGCTTGCGTACTGGCTGCCATGCCCATGAGCATCCGTGGGTGGTAAAGATCTTGCCGCCGGTGGCGACTGCAAGTGCCTGATGCCAGTGGCTTAGTGCTTCCTGTGCGGAGGCAATAGTGGTCATTATTCTGCGTTCACCAATCCTCGACGGCGCAACAACGGTTCAACCAATGCGGTGCGGCCGCGGAATAATTCGTAGGACTCAAGGGGATCGCGCGTATTTCCGCGCGAAAGCAGTTCCTCACGGAACCGATTACCATTTTCGCGCATTAAGCCCCCATTTTCCTCGAACCACTGCACAGTGTCGGCATCGAGCACCTCACTCCAGATGTAGGAGTAGTAGCCAGCGGAGTATCCATTGGCGAAAATGTGCTGGAAATAACCGGTGCGGTAGCGAGGCGGAATCATTGCGGAGTCGAAGCCGGCGCCCTGAAGCACGTCCTGTTCGAACTGCAGCGGATCCTCGATAACAGTCCCGGCGCTGATGGTGTGCCAGGCCCAATCAAGGACACTGGCGGCAAGGTACTCAGTGGTTGCAAAACCCTGGCCCCATAGCGAAGCCGCGCGGATCTTCTCGATCAGCGCATCGTCCAATACTTCGCCGCTCTGGTGGTGGATAGCATAACCGGATACGACATCCTCGTGGAGCATCCACATCTCGTTGACCTGCGATGGGAACTCCACGAAATCGCGGGGGACCGAGGTGCCAGAAAGCGAAGCGTACTTTCCGCTGGAGAACATCCCGTGCAGCGCATGGCCGAACTCGTGAAACAGCGTATTTGCCTCATCCATGGACAGCAGAACCGGATCACCCGGCGCAGACGGGGTGATGTTCAAGGTGTTGGTGACGATTGGCCGCTCGTCCAGGAACGAAGCGGCATCGCGCAGGCTGGTCATCCATGCACCGCCCTTCTTGGTATTCCTGGTCAGGTAGTCGCCGGTGTAGAGCGCCAGCGGCTTGCCATCGGCGTCGAAAACTTCGAAGACGCGAACATCCTGGTGGTAGGTGGGAAGGTCGAACCGCTCGCTGAAGGTAATGCCAAACAGCTTGGTAGCGGTCGCGAAGACCCCATCGACCAGGACCCGGTCTAATTCGAAGTAGTTGCGCAGTGCCTCGGAATCCACCGAGTACTCCTCACGCAAGACCTGGTTGGAGAAGTATTTCCAATCCCACGCGTTGATTTCGGCACCGGCGATCTTGCCCAGCACCTGGGCTTCCTGGCGGGCATTTGCGGTGGCGGCCTTGGTTAGCTCGGCCAGCCGTTCTTCCACCGCAGCGGTGGAAGGTGCAGTGGCCTGGTCGAGCACGGTTTCTGCATGGTTGGCGAATCCGAGCAGAGCGGCGCGTTCAGCGCGAAGCTGTGCCATTTCGGCGGCCACATGGATGGTCGCGTTTTCCTCGGTGCCACGGCTGATCGAGGCATTGAACACCTTGCGGCGGGACTGGCTTGACGCGAGCGACTCCAGGACCGGTTGCTGGGTAGGCGAAACCAGCGTCAGCAAGTATCCCGATGCGTGGCCTGCTTGCTTGGCGGCTTGCGCAGCGGACTCGATCGCTTGGCTGGAAAGACCTGCGAGTTCCTCAGCATCGTCGAAGTGCACAGCGTGGGCATTCTGATTTTCCAGGACGAGGTCAGCGAACTGCGTGGAAAGCTCAGCGAGTTTGGCGTTCAGTGCCTTCAACTGGTCCTTTTCGGCGTCGCCCAAGCCTGCGCCGGCCAACTGGAAATTCTTCAGTGTTTGCTCGGCTAGACGGGCATCTTCACCCTGGAGACCCTCATAATTCAAAGCTTGTAGACGCAAGTACAAGGTTTGGTTTAGGTAAATCTCATCTTCTTGCCTAGTCCAGATCGAAGAAATCTCCGACTGAATCGCCCGCAGATCTTCGGTGCCGTGGGCGGAAATCACCGAGAAATACGTCATGAGCGCACGGCGCAGGGTCTGCCCGCTGGCTTCCAGCGCCAAGAAAGTGTTCTCAAAAGTGGGAGCCTGGGCATCGTCGATGATGCGCTGCAGCTCCTCACGCTGTTCGGCTGCGCCGAGCCGGACTGCCTCCAGGTAATGCTCAGCGGTGAGCTGGTCGAAGGCTGGCCATTGGTAGGGCCTGGTACTGGGAGTCAGAAGCGGGTTTTGCATAGGCCTAGGTTTTCATGGAAAACGTGATTTAGCTTGCATTTACACCCCAGATGCCCAGCTGAGCTAGGCTCGATGCATGCCCCAACGTGCACTGCCTGCATTTCTTCCGCTGAGCTCAACGCTGCTGGCCGCATTGCTGATTGGCGGTTGCTCTGCAGTCCCAAGCGATCACGCAGAACCAGCAACCCCGCAGCCTTCCGTCCAGGCCAGCGTTCCTGCCTCGCCGGAACCGGCTCCGAGTTCAGCCATAGCGGATGCCTCGGCCGCACCTTCGGCACCCGAAGAGCTATCGCTGATGGTTACCGGCGATGTACTGCTGCATCCGCAGCTATTGGATGAAGCGAAGCAAGCGGCTGGAGCGGAAACGGGCAACGGCGGCGACTACGATTTCAGCCCCTTGCTTGCGGGCCTGGCACCCTATGTCCAGGACGCAGATGTGGCGCTATGCAATCTGGAAACACCGATTGGTGTCCCTCCGTATTCGGGGTATCCGCGGTTCACGGTCCCAGATCGAATCCTGGCCGACCTCGGCGCTATTGGCTACGACGGATGCACCACTGCCACCAATCACACGGTAGATGCCGGGACGGCCGGAGTAGAGCGAACGCTGGACGCTCTGGAAGCGAATGGGCTTTTCGCGACCGGCTCCTACCGCAGTGAAAAAGAATCCGAGAAGCCATCGATCCTGGACATGGAAGGCGTGAAGCTCGGTGTAGTAACCAGCACCTATTCGCTCAATGGCTTGCCGGAAGAAGCTGACTGGCAAGTCGATACCGGGGTGGATGCGCAGCAACTGATCGCCAGGGGCAAGGCAACGCGCAAGGCGGGAGCGGACATCGTCGTGGCTGCCGTGCACGATGGGGCTGAATACAGCACCGAACCGACAGCGTCCCAGAAAAGGCTCGGTCGAGCCTTGGCAGAGTCCGGTGTCTTCGATTTCATCTACATGCACCACACCCACTCGGTATTGCCCATTGAGAAGCACGACGGAACCTGGATCGTCTACGGTTTGGGCAATTCCGTGGCAAAACACGCCACACCAACCATTCTCAACCGCGAAGGCATCAGCGTAAAGGCAACGTTTACCCAGGGAGCGCCCGGCGAATGGGATGTCAGCGAATTGCGGTGGGTACCGCACCAGCTCTCAAATGAACCTGTGGCCTGGTGCCAAGTCTTCGATGCTGCTGGATGCATACGGGAAGATGAAGCAAAAGCCTCCTTGAAGCGCAGCGAGGCCACAGTGAATGCCTATGGCGCATTCGACGACGGACTTCGAGAGTGGACGCTGGACTGACCTAGCGCAATGGCCAAGGTGCCCACACGCGGCTTGAGGGAAGAATTGCGCGTGCTCTGGCTAGCCGTGCCGGCGATATGTCTTCGAGGCCGCGGGACTGCTCGCCGAATCCTGTCCGGTCAACGTCGAAACAGTGCACGAGGCGGTCCATGCCTCGATCCAGGAACTCGCCGAATCCTCCGGACGCGGCGGCACTCACCTGGATCTCGAGTTCCTCAAGGATTTCTGGGACAACTTCGTCGCATCCATCGCAGCCGCACGGCGGAAATGTCGCGCGGTACAACGCGCCGAGCTCCAGGTGCACCGCGGGAAACGTGGTGAAGACCATGCCCAGTGGCGCGCAGCGCGAATCCATCGGAAATACGCGAACAGAGCGCACCACATGGCCCGGTTGAATCCGCATTTGCCTGGCCAGCCCGGGATCTTCGAAGCAACGCACCTCGAACTGCTCGCGCAGGCAATCCAGCAACGCCTGGGCTACCTGCGGCACCGGGGCAAAGCGTTGCACATGGGAGGTCAGCGAATAGCTCTCCGCTGGAGGCTGCTCATCCCAGCGCTGGCCATAGGGGATCAGCGCACCGTGCTCGTCGAAGTAATCCGCCACTTCGATATCTGGGCGCTGGTAGCCGTGAAGCATGTTTGGGTTCTCCGTTTCTGCCGCATGCAGGTATTGCGGGAATTCAGTGCCCGAACTCATCCGAATCGGTGAAGGGGCCAGCACCAGTATCCATGGCATTGATGGCGGCCATTTCCGCCTGGGTGAGCTGGAAGTCGAAAATGTCCAGGTTCTCGCTCTGCCGCCGCTGGTCTGCCGATTTCGGTGCCGCTGCCCGCCCGGACTGGACATGCCAGCGCAAGGTCACCTGCGCGCTGCTCTTCCCATGCGCTTGGGCGATCCGGACCAGGGCAGGATGTGAAAGGAGTCCAGATTTCTTGCGTCCCAGCGGGGAATAGGATTCGGTCCGAACGCCATGCTCGGTGTTGAAACCTTGCCAATCGACGCTTTGCCGTTCAGGATCAACCTGGATCTGGTTCAGCGCCGGCACGAGCCCCGAATCCAGGACGTTCTGCAGCTGGTAGGGCTTGAAGTTCGAGACTCCCGCAGCCCGGATCTTGCCCTCGTCTACTAGTTTGCCCAGCTCAGTGAAGGCTTCGACATAGGTGTTCTGCGGGGGGTTGGGCCAGTGGATCAAGAACAGATCCACATACTCAAGACCCAAGCGGTCCAGGGAGTTCTCCAAGGCCTGGCGCACGCCTTGGGTCGAATGCCATTGCTTGTTGAATTTGGTGGTTGCGAAAATTTCATCGCGATGAAGCCGGCTCTGTGCCAGGGCCTTGCCCACGGCGTCCTCATTCTCGTAGTTCTCCGCTGTATCAATGCGGCGGTAGCCCACGTCGAGGGCGGACAGCACCGCTGCGGCCGCCTCGTATCCACGCATGGGCCACGTGCCCAAACCGATCGAGGGCATGCTCACGCCACCGGCAAGTTCGAGGGAAGAAATATCAGCAATCATGTCCTTGAACCTACCAAGTTCCACCACTTGCCGGGAGGCGGCGTCGAAGAATCCGCGACACACCGGGAAACAAAACAGGCGCACGGCGTCTCTGGGTTTAACGTTATTTCGGCGCATTTTTCGTGCTGCCAACCACTGAACACCATGAAGGTTAGAACCATGCCGAAAATAGGCGTCCTCGCTCTGCAAGGGGATTTCCGCGAACATCTGGCCTCTTTGGAACGGCTCGGGCAGCGCACGCACATGGTGCGCACCGTCGTCGATTTGGAGCAGGTTGACGCGCTGGTGATTCCCGGCGGCGAGTCCTCGGTGATTGACCGGCTGTCCCGCAACTACGGGCTAGCTGGTCCCATCAAGGAGCGCATCGCAGCAGGCATGCCAGCCTACGGCTCCTGCGCCGGAATGATCATGCTGGCCGATCGCATCGAGAACCCTGCAATCTCGCGAGATGGCGCGGTACAGCAAAGCTTCGGCGGCATCGACATGACGGTCAAGCGCAACGCGTTCGGGCGCCAGATCGACTCATTCGAGCACCAGCTGGACTTCAACGGGCAAAATCTCGAAGCGGTGTTCATCCGCGCACCGGAAGCCGTGCAAATTGGCCCGGACGTGCAAGTGATCAGCACCGTTCAAGCGGGGACGGATCACGAACAGGGTAGAATTGTTGCAGTACGCCAGGGAAAATTGTTGGCAACCAGCTTTCACCCGGAAGTCACCGGCAGCACCGCTATCCACCAATTTTTCATCAATCTCACGCGAGGAGACGCTTAAAGCATGTCAGGCCACTCCAAATGGGCAACTACCAAGCACAAGAAGGCCGCGATCGACGCCAAGCGCGCCAAGGCCTTCGCAAAATTCATCAAGGGCATTGAAGTTGCCGCCCGTGCCGGCGGCGCCGACATGGCCGGCAACCCGGCGCTGGAACTTGCTGTCAGCAAGGCCAAGAAGAACTCCGTGCCGATCAACAACATCGACCGCGCCGTCAAGCGCGGCGCTGGCCTGACCGGCGAGGTCGTCGACTACACCGAGATCATCTATGAAGCACGCGGCCCGCAGGGCTCGGCCCTGCTGATCGAGTGCCTGACCGACAACAAGAACCGTGCAGCCTCCGAGGTGCGCGTGGGCATCACCCGCAACGGCGGCACCATCGCCGACCCGGGTTCGGTCGCCTACCTGTTCAACCGCCAGGGCGTTGTCCGCCTGCCCAAGGGCGAGCTGACCGAAGACGACCTGCTGATGGTCGTGCTGGACGCCGGTGCCGACGAGATCATGGACGAGGACGAGAACTTCGCCATCGTCTGCGACCCTTCGGACCTGCGCGCTGTGGCCGCTGCGCTGGATGAAGCGGACATCGCCTACGAGTCCGACGAAATGGAATTCATTCCATCGATGAAGGTCGACCTGGACGTTGAAGGAGCTCGCAAGTTCCTCAAGCTCTACGACGCGCTGGAAGAACTGGATGATGTCCAGGGCATCTACACCAACGCTGATCTGTCCGACGAGGTTCGCGCCGCGCTGGACGAAGAGCAGTAAGGCTTGGCCTTACGTGTTGTTGGCGTCGATCCCGGCCTGACCCGTTGCGGTCTTGCCGTGGTCGACGTCGCTGCAAACAGGCAAGTTTCGCTGGTGGACGTCACCGTCGCCGGCACCCCTCCGGGCACTCCGCTCGATGCCCGGCTCTTGAAGATCGCCAATGCCATCGACGAATGGCTGGATCTGCATCAGCCCGATGTGCTCGCCTTGGAACGCGTGTTCGCTTCGGCGAACGTCTCCACGGTCATCGGCACCGCGCAGGTCACCGGTGTTGTCATCACCGCGGCAGCGCGACGCGGAATACCCGTGGCCCTGCACACGCCGACCGAGGTCAAGGCGGCGGTTACCGGTTCGGGACAGGCCACCAAGGCGGCGATCGGCAAGATGGTTGCCAAGATCTGCCGGCTCGATGAACCGCCTAAGCCTGCCGACGCCGCTGATGCGGTGGCCTTGGCGATTACCCACGGCTGGCGCGGTGCGGCCACCGGCTCGAATGCCTCGGCCTCCGCGGCTAATGCCGGTGGTTCGTCGCAGCTGACCGGTGCGCAGCAGGCGTGGATTGCCGCCGAGGCGTCGGCCAAGCGCCGTGCAGTGCGCCGCTAGCCGGCCAGCACGGCAGCGGCCCCGACCCACCGGGGAACGCGGCGGATCGATATTCGTAGGTATCTTCGATAAACTGGGTTCGATCGAACATATATCCCAAGGAGTGGCATGATCAGCTCATTGACCGGCACCGTGCAGGCGGTAGCCCTGAATACCGCGGTAATTGACGTTAACGGCTTCGGGATGCTGGTCAATGCCACCCCCGGGACGCTGTCCACCCTGCAGGCAGGACGCGAGGCTACGGTATTCACCTCCATGGTGGTCCGCGAGGATTCGATGACCCTCTTCGGCTTCGCCACCGCTGAGGAACGCGATGTCTTCGAGGTCCTGGTTTCCGTATCGGGCATCGGGCCGCGCACAGGCTTGGCCATCTTGGCGGTGCACTCTCCGGAGGAAGTCCGCATCGCGGCGAACACCAAGGACACCGCCGCTTTCACCAAGGTATCGGGCATTGGCCCCAAGGGCGCGAGCCGCATCGTGCTGGAACTGAACGGCAAGCTGATCCCGACTGGCGCGCCAGTGGCTCCGGTTTCCGGCGGCGGCAACGCGAGCGTCTGGGAACCGCAGGTGATCGAGGCGCTGACCGGCCTGGGCTGGAGCGAAAAGGATGCAACCAGCACCCTGAAATCGCTGTCCAAGGCTGATCCAGATGTCGTTGCCACCGGCAACGTCGCAGAAATCTTGCGTGCTGCACTGCGCAGCATGTCCAGCGGAACCCGCGCCTAAGCGGTCTGCGAGAGGATCAACTGATCATGAATGACTCCACCGGGCTCACGAATGCCGGCAGCGAACCCGAGGAACGGGTAATCGAAGCGGCCCTGCGCCCGCGGAACCTCGACGACTTCGTGGGCCAGTCCCGAGTGCGCCAGCAGCTCTCGCTGGTGCTTGAAGCAGCGAAAATCCGCGAACGCACCGCGGACCACGTTCTGCTCTCTGGCCCGCCGGGCCTGGGCAAGACCACCTTGTCGATGATTATCGCCGCCGAGATGAACGCGCCATTGCGCATTTCCTCCGGCCCAGCGATCCAGCATGCCGGTGACTTGGCCGCGATCCTCTCGTCGCTGACCGAAGGCGAGGTGCTGTTCCTCGATGAAATCCACCGCATGTCCCGGCCGGCCGAGGAAATGCTCTACATGGCCATGGAAGACTTCCGCGTAGATATCATCGTCGGAAAGGGCGCCGGCGCCACGGCCATTCCACTGGAGCTTCCGCCCTTCACTCTCGTTGGCGCAACCACGCGCGCCGGACTATTGCCCGGCCCGTTGCGTGACCGCTTCGGCTTCACTGGCCATCTGGAGTTCTACGCGGTCAAGGAGCTTGAACTGGTTTTGCGCCGTTCGGCCATGATGCTTGATCTGAGCGTCACTTCGGCCGCGTTCACCGAGATCGCCGGACGCTCCCGCGGTACGCCCCGTATCGCCAACCGCCTGCTGCGCCGCGTGCGTGACTGGGCGCTGGTGCATAAGCTCGAAGAGATCGATGCCCAAGCGGCCGAGGCCGCCTTGGACATGTACGAGGTCGATGCACGTGGCCTTGATCGCCTGGACCGGGGTGTGCTCGAAGCCTTGTGCACCAAATTCGGCGGGGGACCGGTGGGGCTATCGACCCTGGCCATCGCCGTGGGTGAAGAAACCGAAACCGTCGAAACTGTCGCAGAGCCATACCTGGTGCGTGAAGGGCTGATGGGCCGGACCCCGCGCGGTCGTATTGCCATGCCCGGAGCCTGGGCGCATTTGGGCTTGGCGATGCCAAAGGATGCCATCTTCGCCAGTGCGCAAAGCTATGAAAACGATGAGGATTAGGCAAGCATTACTTCACTGCCCGCGTAAATGGTCTGCCGGTTCACCGTGACGCATTAGACTAAAGACGCCCGACCTATGCCCGTTTCGGGGCGAGGTGGGGCGTCTTTGCTGTATTACGCCAGAAATAGCCGCAACAGCATCCCAGAACTTCAGATCAAATCGCAACAATTCGTTAGCAGGTAAATACGTGAATCCCCTCGTAATCGCTCAGGCCGCTGGTGGCGGCTTCAACCCTTCGCTGATCCTGATGGTCGCGCTGTTCGCAGTGCTGATCTTCATGATGTTCCGTGGCCGCAAGAAGCAGTCCGCCCAGCAGGAGAAGCTGAAGAACAACACCGTGCCAGGCGCCAAGGTGATGACCAACTCGGGTATCTTCGGCACCGTCGTCGGCGTTGACGCAGAGGATCGCGTCCAGGTCGAGGTCGCGCCGGGCGTAGTGCTGAACCTGCACCGCCAGGCCATTGCCACCTTCCTGGACAAGGATGCAGCAACCCCGGCCGTGGCCGACGGCGCTGCAGAATCCACCAGCACCACCGAAACCCCGGAAGAGTCCCTGCGTCGCCTGAACGATGAGGGCAAGGACGAGCGCAACGCCTAAGTCCCGGGCAGCATAGCGGTGGCCTGAAGGCTAAGCCACCCAAACCAGAAAGCACAATAGATGTCATCAATCAGACCTGTTAAGCAGGCGCGCAAGGCGTTGCTATGGTTGCTGATCGTCTTCATCATCGCAACCGGCGTGTTGGTAGCCGGTGCAGCGAACGGTAAAACCGGATGGGGACCGAAGCTCGCCCTCGACCTCGAAGGCGGTACCGAGATGATCCTGGCCCCTCGGGTCCAGGGCGACGAAGCAATCAACCAAGAACAACTGGACCAAGCGGTTGAGATCATCCGCCAGCGTGTGGACGGTTCCGGTGTTACCGAATCGGAAATCACCACCCAGTCCGGTCGCAACGTTGTGGTCTCGATGCCCGGCACCCCGGACCAGACCACTCGCGATTTGATCCAGGCCTCGGCCAACATGGAGTTCCGCCCGGTGCTGATCACCGGCAGCTACGCAGCCACCCCTGAGGAAGATCGCACTCCCAAGGAAGACCTGCCAAAGCCTGAGGGCAAGCCAGAGAACCCATCGGACACCAACTGGATCACCGCAGAGCTCTTCCAGGAGTTTGAAGGCTACGACTGCGAAACCGAGCTCAAGGACCGCGGAGGCGACGCTGCGGACCCGGCCAAGCCAATGATCTCCTGCGATACCGACATGGGCGTCAAGTACATCCTTGGCCCACAGGAAATCTCCGGCGACAAGATCAAGGACGCATATGCGCAGCTCGCTCGCGGCGTCAATGGTTCGGTCACCGGCGAATGGGTCGTCGTCATCGAATTCGATGCCGAAGGCACCAAGATCTTCGCCGATACCACGCAGCGTCTGATTGCCCTGCAGGGTTCGCAGAACCAGTTCTCCATCGTGCTTGATGGCGAAACCATTTCGGCGCCAACCACCAATGCGGTGATCTCCGATGGCCGTCCGCAGATTTCCGGTGGCTTCACCCAGGAAACCTCGCAGGCGCTGGCCGAGCAGCTGAAGTACGGCGCACTGCCAATCAGCTTCGACATCCAGTCAGAGCGCCAGGTTTCTGCAACGCTGGGTGCTGACCAACTGACCGCGGGCCTCATTGCCGGTGTTATCGGCCTGGTCCTGGTATTCATCTACTCGCTGTTCCAGTACCGCGCCCTGGGCTTGGTGACCATCGCTTCGCTGCTCGTCGCCGGTGTGCTGACCTACCTCTGCCTGGTCCTGCTTGGCTGGGGCATGAACTACCGCCTGTCGCTGGCGGGCGTGGCTGGCTTGATCGTGGCGATCGGCCTGATCGCGGACTCGTTCATCGTGTACTTCGAGCGTGTTCGAGATGAGCTGCGCGAAGGCCGGCCATTGGCAAGCGCCGTGGATATCGGCTGGAAGCGTGCCAAGCGCACCATTCTGGCTTCCAAGGCCGTGAACGTGTTGGCTGCAGTAGTGCTCTACATCGTTGCCGTGGGCAACGTGCGAGGCTTCGCCTTCACCTTGGGCCTGACCGCAATCGTTGACCTCGTGGTCGTGTACGGACTGACCCATCCAACCTTGGTCCTGCTGGCACGCACCAAGTTCTTCGCCAACGGCCACCCGCTCTCGGGCATGGATCCATCGTTGCTTGGCGTCAAGCCGCTGTACCAAGGTGCAGGCAAGGTTCGCCGCTTCGATGAAAACGTTGTGGCAAACCGCGGCAAGAAGAATGCGAAGGCCTCGGCTGAGGCCGCCAAGCGCATGACGATTGCCGAGCGTCGCCGTGCACAGGCCGAACAGCCAGCCAGCACGCAGGCCAAGGCCCAGGAGGAGAACAATGAATAAGCTAGTCACTTGGGGCAACGAGCTCTACACCGGCAAGCGTTCCTACCCGTTCACCTCCAAGTACCGGTTGTGGTTCCTGATCGCCGGTATTCTGGTGATGCTGTCGATCCTGCTTCCAGTGGTCAAGGGCGGCTTCAACCTGGGCATCGACTTCCGCGGTGGTTCTGAATTCACCGTTTCGGATGTGCAGAACACTGATATCTCGATTGGTGAAAAAACTGTTAGCTCGGTGGCTTCGGGTTCCGAGGCAACGGTCACCAACATTGCTCCGGGCACCATGCGCGTGCAGACTGAGCGTTTGAGCGATGACCAGACCTTGGCCATCGCCGGCCAGCTCGCGGAGAACTACGGCGTCTCCAGCGATGAAGTTACCAGTAACTTCATCGGCCCAACCTGGGGTGAAGACGTTTCGCGCCAGGCACTGGTTGGCTTGGTAGTCTTCGTGGTCCTGGTGGGCTTGCTGATGGCTGCCTACTTCCGAACCTGGAAGATGTCGCTGGCAGCGATCGTCGGACTGATTACCGTGGTGATCGTGACTGCGGGCATCTACTCGCTGTCCGGTTTCGAAATCACGCCCAGCGCGATCATCGGCTTCCTGACCATTCTGAGCTACTCGCTGTATGACACCGTGGTGGTTTTCGACAAGGTCCGCGAAAACACCAAGGACTACACCCAGCAGTCCAAGCGCACCTTCGAGCAGCTGGTGAACCTCGCTGTGAACCAGACCCTGGTTCGCTCGATCAACACCTCGGTCGTTGCCGTGCTTCCAGTGGCCGCGATCCTATTCATCGGTTCCTACCTGCTGGGTGCCGGTACGCTCAAGGACCTGTCCTTGGCGCTGTTCGTCGGTATCATAGTCTCGGCCCTGTCGACCTTGTTCGTGCAGGCGCCAATGTTCCATTGGCTCCGCCACAAGGACGACGACGTGGTAGCGCACGATAAGAAGATGGCTGCTGCCTAAACCGATCCGAAGATCTGAATTTGGTGCTCCCAGCATTTGCTGGGGGCACCATTTCGCTTAAGCGGGAAGATGCGTAATTAGTTGTCACCGCCCGAACGTGCTATAACGTTTGAACTAAAGAAGGTGTTTTTTCAGTGCACGGCTACCAGTGATCTGGTGGCCCGGAACTACCGTTGGATTCCGTCGGGCTTCACGCAGGCTCGGGAAAGAATCCAACGGCAACGGGAAGGAGCGGGGCATGGCGAATACGCCTAACCTGAACAATTCGAAACGACGCTCTATCTCTCGTTTGGTGCGCTTTGCTGGCCGGGGGAGCACCCCGAGCACATCGCCGACCCTTGAACCGCTATTGCGCACGGTCAAGTCCAAGCATCCGAAGGCGGATCTGGACCTGCTGGTCCACGCCTACGAGGTCGCCGAAAAGTACCATGAAGGCCAGAAGCGCAAGAGCGGCGACCCGTACATAACGCACCCGGTCGCCGTCGCCACGATCCTGGCGGAGATGGGGATGACCGGCTCGATTCTTGCCGCCGCCTTGCTGCACGACACCGTTGAAGACACCGATTACTCCCTGGAGTCGGTTAAGAAGGAATTCTCCGAGGAAATCGCCATGCTGGTCGATGGCGTGACCAAGCTGGACAAGGTCACCTATGGCGATGCGGCCCCGGCAGAGACCGTGCGCAAAATGGTCGTGGCCATGTCCCGCGACATCCGCGTGCTGCTGATCAAGCTGGCCGACCGCCTGCACAATGCCCGTACCTGGCGCTACGTATCCCCGGAATCTTCCTCGCGCAAGGCGAAGGAAACCCTGGAGATCTTCGCACCGCTGGCACACCGTCTGGGCATGAACACCGTCAAGTGGGAGCTGGAGGACCTGTCCTTCGCTGCCTTGCACCCGAAGGTCTACCAGGAGATCGTCCGCATGGTGGGCGATCGCACTCCGGAACGTGAAAAGTACCTCTCCTCGATCCGCCAGACCCTTTCGGGCGATCTCGGCGATGTCGCCATCCATGCCTCGGTGTCCGGCCGGCCCAAGCACTACTACTCGATCTACCAGAAGATGATCGTGCGCGGCAAGGACTTCGACGATATCCATGACCTCATGGGCGTGCGCATCCTGGTGGATACCGTCAAGGACTGCTACGGCGCCCTGGGCGTCGTGCATGCGGAGTGGAATCCACTGCCTAACCGCTTCAAGGACTACATTGCGATCCCGAAGCTGAACCTCTACCAGTCGCTGCACACCACGGTGATGGGTCCTGAAGGCAAGCCGGTAGAGATCCAGATCCGCACCCACGATATGCACGTACGCGCCGAATACGGTGTAGCAGCGCACTTCCAGTACAAGCATGGGCAGACCGATAACTCCATGCTTTCGCCGGAACAGAATATGGATTGGCTGCGTTCCTTGATGGAGTGGCAGGCGGATACCGCCGACTCCGAGGAGTTCCTGGACGGCCTTCGCTACACGATCAGCTCCGCTGAAGTCTATGTGTTCACCCCCAAGGGCGACATCATGTCCTTGCCGGTTGGTGCCACACCGGTGGATTTCGCCTACTCGATCCACACCGACGTCGGCCACCGCACCATCGGCTCCCGCGTCAATGGCAAGCTCGTCCCACTGCATACCGAGCTCAAGCAGGGCGATGTGGTGGAGGTCTTCACCTCGAAGGCCGAAGGCGCTGGCCCATCCCAGGATTGGCAGAACTTTGTCCGCTCGCCTCGTGCCAAGGCAAAGATCCGCGGTTACTTCTCCAAGGAACGCCGCGAGGAGGCCATCGAAAAGGGCAAGGAGCTGCTGACCAAGGAACTGCGTCGCAACCAGCTGCCATTGCAGAAATTGATGACTCACGACCTGCTCACGGCGGTAGCCAACGAACTGCACCACACGGACATTTCGGCCCTGTACCAGTCCGTGGGCGACGGCCATACCAGTGCACAGAACGTCATTGAGCATTTAACGGCCCTGATTGGCCCTCCAGAAGCCGAACAGGTCGATGAGGAAGCGGTAGTCCGCCCAATGGCTCCCAGCCCGGCTACGGGCAACGACGCCGGCGTGATCGTCGAGGGCCTGGGGGATGTGCTGGTGAAGCTGGCGCGTTGCTGCACCCCGGTGCCGCCAGATGAAATCCAGGGTTTCGTAACCCGTGGCGCCGGAGTCTCGGTGCACCGCACCGACTGCCTGAATCTGACGCAGCTCGCCGAGCAGCCGGATCGACTGGTCAATGTCACGTGGGCCACCAAGCACCATGGCGTGTTCCTGGTGGAGATCCAGGTCGAAGCATTGGACCGCAAGTCGCTGCTCTCCGACGTCACCCGGATACTCTCCGAAAGCCACTTGAACATCCTTTCGGCCAGTGTGCAGACAAGCAAGGACCGTGTGGCAATCTCCCGTTTCTCCTTCGAAATGGGCGATCCCAAGTTCCTGAGCCACGTGCTGAACCAAGTACGCCGCATCGATGGCGTCTACGATGTCTACCGCACCACCGCAGGGTCCCGCCGCTAATAGCGCGGTGCACCCCGCGGCGGCAGCCTAGGCCGCTTGCGCCGTATCGGAGAAGGACTGGACCAGGCGCAGGGCCCGGGAGCGCTCGGGTGAGGGAACCTCAGATGCCAGGGCTTGTTTGATGGCGTCCAAAGTCAGGTAGGGATCTGCCAGCGCCGCGACTGTGCCCAGTACGCGGCTGGCAATGGGCAATGGATCGTATTTCGCGCAGTCGCAGGCGCTGCGCAATGCGGTGGTCACCCTGATGCGGCTGCGGAACACCATGTCCGTATCCGGCACCTGCATTTGGGCGAATTCCGCCCTCAGCCCGTGCCCGGGGTAGAACGGCCGATGGTAGCTCTTGGTGTAGATGCACAATGTGGACACTGACGGCAAGAGCCCATGGATCCAGGCTGCAGTTTGGCGAGCTAGCACCGCATCGCGGGCCAGCTCGCGGCCACAGGCGAAACCTGCAATCCGTGCCCGCACCGACGCGTTGACTCGGATGCTGCTGGGCAAAAAATAATCACCGAGGACCTCGATCAGCAGGCCGTTGTGGGCCATGGCGTGCAGCTCGTTGCGGGTGAACATCTCACCAGCGATCCACAGGTCCCCGGGAATGCGCAACGCGGCGGCGCGAGGTCCGGTAGCTGGGGAATTTCTCGTTTCCATAGAGCTACTGAACCAGTTCGCGCCGCCGCGTTGGCGGTGTGCAAGCGATCTGTGGATTACTTACTGGAAGTCGGCAGCCGACTTCTCCAAGGTGCTCAGCCACATGCGGCGTGCATCCAGGGCTTCCTGGGCTGTCGCGATCTGCTTGGCGTTGCCCTTGGCCTGTGCTGCTGCCAGATCATCTTCCAAGGCGGAGATGGTGTCCTGCAGCTGCGAGAGCATCGAGTTGGAGCGGGCCTTGGTCTCCGGGTTGGAACGGCGCCACTGTTCGTCCTCGGCACCCTTGACCGCGTCCTCGACCTGGCGCAGGGCCGATTCAATGCGCTGCAGGTCGTTGCGCGGCACCTTGCCGGCAGCTTCCCAACGGGTGCGGATCGAATCCAGCTTGTTCTTGGCAACAGCCAGATCCTTGATGGGAAGCAGCGCGCGCGCTTCTTCCAGCAGGGCTTCCTTCACCACGAGGTTCTGGGAGTACTCTTCATCGATCTTGGCGTTGGCCGCGGCGCGGGCCTGGAAGAAGACATCCTGGGCGGCGCGGAAGCGGCTCCAGAGCTGGTCGTCGTCCTTGCGCGAGGCACGGCGCGACTTCTTCCACTCGTCCATGAGCTTGCGGTACTCGGCGGCGGTAGCGGTCCAGTCGGTGGACCCCTGCAGCACCTCGGCGCGAGCGATCAGCTCTTCCTTCACTTCCTTGGCGGCCGCGTTGGTCGAATCCAGCTGCGAGAAGTAGGCCCGGCGATGGCGGTCGAAGGTGGTGCGGGCGGAGCGGAATCGCTTCCACAGCGCATCTTCGGTGGACCGTGGCAGGCGCACCGAGGACCGCTGCGAACCCTTCCAGGCGTCGAACAGCTCGTTCATCGCCGCCGAAGCGGTCTTCCACTGGATCTGCTCCGGGCGCTTGCCGGCCAGCTCTTCAGCCTGTTCGACGATGGCTTCGCGGGCAGCGAGCTGTTCCGCGCGAGCTTCGTCGTTGGCCTTGCGCTGTTCGCTGGTCAATGCCTCGACGGCTACGCGGGCATTCTCGAGGCGCGTTTCCAGCGCCGGGATGTCGCCGACCATATGGCGTTCGGCAACGGTGGCCGAGAGCGCCTGCACAGCCTTGCTGAGCTCGCCGGCCGGGGCCTTGGCAACGACGCGCTGCTCCAGGAGCATCAGCTGCGAGAGCGCGTCGTCGTATTTGCGCACGAAGTAGCCCAGGGCTTCGTCCTGGGTTGCGTCGGGGTATTGGCCCACTGGGAATTCGGCGCCGTCAATGATCACGAAGACGTGGCCGTCCTCGGTCACACGGGCGAACTTTGCCGCTTCGTCGAGGGGAGTGGTATGTGCGACGCTTGGCGCTACAACCGGCTTTGCGGCAGGCTTCTGGGCCTGTGGCAATGGGGTCTTCTGGCTGTCGTCGGATTGCTGACTGGTGGTCACCGCTGAAACTCTTTCACTTTACGAGCACTTGCTTTAGCCAACTCTACCTGTGACCTCCGCTTCTTAGTAAGCCGACGTGCACAGGTTTCTCGGGTTTCGGGCTATAAGATGGGTAGGTAGCCCAATTTGCACTAAGGAGTTTCATGGCACGCAAGGCCTCACTATCAGGTTTCCCGGAATGGCTTCCCGCCGAACGGGCAGTTGAACAGCATGTGCTCGATACCTTGCGCCACGTCTTCGAACTGCATGGATTCGCCAACATCGAGACCCGTGCGGTGGAAACCCGCGCGCAACTTCTGCGCAAGGGCGAAATCGACAAGGAAGTCTACGGACTGTCCCGGCTGGCCGCGGAGGATGAGAAGAACGATCCCAACGCGTTGGCCCTGCACTTCGACCTCACCGTGCCTTTCGCGCGCTACGTGGTGGAGAACGCAGGCCACCTGGCCTTCCCCTTCCGCCGCTACCAGATGCAGAAGGTCTGGCGTGGCGAACGCCCGCAGGATGGCCGCTTCCGCGAATTCACCCAGGCCGACATCGATGTCGTGGGCGATGGCACCTTGCCCTTCAGCTACGACGTGGAGCTGGCGCTGACCATTGCCGACGCGCTCTCCGCCCTGCCGATCGGTGATTTCCGCCTGCGGGTGAATAACCGCAAGCTGGCCGAGGGCTTCTACCGCGGCCTGGGCCTGGAAGATCCGGATGCAGTCCTGCGCGCCATCGACAAGCTGGAAAAGATCGGCGATGATGCCGTCGCCAAGATCCTGGTCGAAGAAGTCGGCGCCACCGCGCAGCAGGCCGCCGCCGCCCTGGCCCTGGCCAAGATCCGCACCATGGACACGTCCTTCGTGGAGCAGGTCCGCGCACTGGGCGTCAGCCACGAACTGCTGGATACCGGCTTGGATGAGCTCTCGCAGGTCATCGATGCCGCATCCAAGCGCGCACCGGGCAAGGTCATGGCCGATTTGTCCATCGCCCGCGGGCTGGACTACTACACCGGCACCGTGTACGAAACCGTGCTGGTGGGCCACGAATCCCTGGGTTCGATCTGCTCGGGCGGGCGCTACGAATCGCTGGCTTCCAAGGGCAAGAAGAACTACCCGGGTGTGGGCTTGTCCATCGGCGTCACCCGCCTGGTCTCGCGCATCCTTGCAGAAGAGTCCGTGTCCGCAAGCCGTTCGGTGCCTTCGGTGGTATATGTCACCTTGGCCAACGACGAGTCCTGGCACGAAGCGCAGGATGTAGCCTCGCAGCTGCGCGAGCGCGGCATCGCCTGCGAGGTAGCAGCCAGCGCGGAGAAGTTCGGCAAGCAGATCAAATTCGCTGATCGACGCGGGATTCCGTTCGTCTGGTTCACCCATGCCGATGGCGCCCACGAGGTCAAGGACATCCGTTCCGGCGAGCAGGTCGCCGCGGATCCGTCCACCTGGATGCCGGCCGAAGCGGACCTGAAGATCGCCATCAGCTAGTTCTCGGGCATGATCGCCCGCCCGCGCACCAATCACGGTGCACTAAACTTCATGGGAAGAAACTTTCCCAACCGACCGAAAGGATCGTAGTGCTACGCACTCATCAGCTGGGCGTCTTGAACGCCGAGCACATTGGACAGCAGGTCACACTCACCGGTTGGGTCGCGCGTCGCCGCGACCACGGTGGTGTCGCCTTCCTGGATTTGCGTGATGCTTCGGGCGTGGCCCAGGTCGTCGTGCGCGATGAAGAGGACTTCCATCCGCTGCGCAATGAGTTCGTGCTGCAGATTCTCGGCACCGTCGAGCGCCGCCCGGAGGGCAACGAGAACCCGAATCTGCCTACCGGGCAGATCGAGGTCATCGCTGAGACCGTGACCGTGCTGAACACCGCGGCCCCGCTGCCATTCCAGGTCGACGAGCACGTCGAGGTCGGCGAGGAAGCGCGCCTGCGCCACCGCTACCTGGACCTGCGCCGCCCGACCCCGGCCCGCAACATCCGCCTGCGCTCCGAGGCCAACCGTGTGGCACGCAACCTGCTGCACGACCAGGGCTACATCGAGATCGAAACCCCGACCCTGACCCGCTCCACCCCGGAAGGCGCCCGCGACTTCGTCGTGCCGGCCCGCCTGACCCCGGGCAGCTGGTACGCCTTGCCCCAGTCCCCGCAGCTGTTCAAGCAGCTGCTGCAGGTCGGCGGCTTCGAGAAGTACTACCAGATCGCCCGCTGCTACCGCGATGAGGACTTCCGCGCGGACCGCCAGCCGGAGTTCACCCAGCTGGACATCGAAGCATCGTTCGTCGAGGAAGATGACATCATCGAGCTCGGCGAAAAGTTGGTCACCGAACTGTGGAACCTGATCGACGTGCAGGTCCCGACCCCGATCCGCCGCATGGCGTACTCGGAGGCCATGGCCAAGTACGGTTCGGACAAGCCGGACCTGCGCTTCGGCCTGGAACTGACCGAAATGACCGAGTACTTCGCGAACACCTCCTTCAAGGTCTTCCAGTCCGAGTACGTCGGCGCCGTGGTCATGCCTGGCGGCGCATCGCAGCCGCGCCGCACCCTGGATGCCTGGCAGGAATTCGCCAAGCAGCGCGGTGCCAAGGGACTTGCCTACGTGCTGATCAAGGAAGATGGCGAGCTGGCTGGCCCAGTGGCCAAGAACCTGTCCGACGAAGAGAAGGCCGGACTGGCCGCAGCTACCGGCGCAGCCGCCGGAGACTGCATCTTCTTCTCCGCCGGCAAGAAGAACGAATCCCGCGCACTGCTCGGTTCGGTCCGTGTCGAGATCGGCCACCGCACCGGACTGATCAAGGAAGGCGACTGGGCCTTCGTCTGGATCGTCGACGCACCGATGTTCGAAGCTGCCTCCGACGCTGTCGCCTCGGGCGACGTAGCCGTGGGCGCTGGCGCTTGGACTGCTGTGCACCACGCGTTCACCAGCCCCAAGCCGGAGTTCATGGACACCTTCGACACTGATCCTGCATCGGCCCTGTCCTACGCCTATGACATTGTCTGCAACGGCAACGAAATCGGCGGCGGTTCGATCCGTATCCACCAGCGCGACGTCCAGGAACGCGTCTTCAAGCTCATGGGCGTAACCCAGGAGCAGGCTGACACCCAGTTCGGCTTCCTGCTCGAGGGCTTCAAGTACGGCGCCCCACCGCATGGCGGCATCGCCCTGGGTTGGGACCGCGTGCTGCAGCTGCTGACCAACTCGGAGTCCATCCGCGACGTGATCGCCTTCCCGAAGACCGGTGGCGGTTTCGATCCGCTGACCGCGGCTCCTGCGCCAATCACCCCGCAGCAGCGCAAGGAAGCCGGCATCGACTTCAAGCCTGAGAAGAAGAAGGCCGAAGAGACCGAAGCCAAGGCCGAAGCCAAGTAGGCTTCTCCAGGTTTACGAAGCAGGATGAAACGTTTACGCGTTTCATCCTGCTTCTTTTTTGCACGAAATAGGCCAAAAAGTAGATTAAAGCTGGTTTTAATACTAGGTTAGTTTTCAACCTAGTTATTTCGATCCCAGGAGAGCACTTGGCCTCGGCAGAACCCAATGACATCATCGAGCTCTACCCTGAAGGCGACCGCCAATGGGCGCAGGACTTCAACATCGCCATGTGGTGGAAGGAGCTGAACGACTCCCAGTGCGCCGCGGAATTGGGCAAAGCGCTGGATGCGATCCGCGACAGCGGTCAAAGCGCAGAAGAACTCTTTGGCGATCCCGGTGAATTCGGCGAAGGCCGGGCTTACGCGCGGCTGACTCCGCAGCAGCTCGCGGATTCGGAGATGCCGATCAACAGCAGTTTGCTGCTCCTGGCTGGCATCGGGCTCTTTGTTGGCCTGCTGTGCACCGGTCTTGGCACGTGGGTCGGATTCCGCGACGGATGGACGTCGAACTCGTGGCACTTCTGGCAACTGGCCGCCCTGGCTGCAGGCACGGGAATCGCCTTATCCGGGCACCTGTGGTGGTTCTACCGGTTGAAAGGCAAATTCGCGCGATCATGGGTGCTGGGGTTGTCCGGAATTTCGGTTTCCATCGCAGTGGCCGTGCTGATCGCGGTACTCGGTGGTGAAGAGACCATGCCGCTGCCCAACTGGCTGGCGCCGATTCTCGGCATAGCTCTGGCTGTCGGCGTGTTCTGGCTGCCATGGAATGATGAGCCTGAACCGGTACGCGGTGGCGTCTGCGCCTTCACGGATCCAGAAGCGTGGTTTGCCGAAACCACCCGATTGCTGCGCGGGCGCTACGGAATGCGAAGCAGGGAAGCGGCGTCCGCTCTGGAACCTGCCCGCGAGCACTGGTCGAATATGAGCATGGAGGGCGGCGGGGCCAGCATTGCGCAAGAGTTCGGCACGCCGGGCGAATTCGCCATCGGCCTGTCAGTGAACACCGGCACAGCGCTGAAGCGTCGCTGGTTGCTGCGCCGCCTGCTGCCGCTAGCCGTAGTGGGCCTCTACAGCTTCAGCCTCGTGCCGGAGGTGATCGCCCCGGACCGCAGCGGATGGGATATCTTCTTCGCGGCATGCCTTCTGGTTTTTGTTGCGGTGACCCTGTACGAGTTGCGCCCTGCAAACCGCTCACAATACGTGGAATCCAAGCTTGCCGAAAGGCGCGCCCAGGCCCGCGGTATGGAAGAAGGCCGCGATGAGTGAAAAAGCACCATTCCCCGGCAGCTGGCAGCGCGCGATGCTGCCGATGCTCCTGCTCGCAGAACTCTCCAGCGGCCAGGCCCACGGCTACGCGCTGTCCAAATCATTGCAGGAACGCGGTTTCGGGCCGATCAAGGGAGCCACGCTCTACCCCGCATTGGCCAAACTCGAGGCCTCGGGTTTTGTTGAAACCCGCTGGGAAGAAGGCCAAGGTGGCCCGGGGCGAAAGGTCTACGAACTCTCCGCCACCGGACGGGTGGAACTAGCCGAGCAACGAGCCAGCTTCGACCAACTGACCCAACTGGTACAGAGCACCGGCCGCTAGGGGAGGTCTGCCGAGTCTACGATCATCGTGAACGGTCCGGTATTCGTTAGCGAGACATTCATCATCGCGCCAAATACACCGGTCTGAACGCTCGCACCCAATTCGCGCAGGTGCTCCACGAAGTAGTCGTACAACGGTTCGCTGATAGGACCGGGCGCCGCATTGGACCAGGATGGGCGGCGGCCCTTGCGCACCGAACCGTACAGGGTGAACTGGCTGATCACTAGCAGTGGTGCATTCACCCCGGCTGCGGAGGTTTCATCCTCCATGATCCGCAGCTGCCAGATCTTTTCGGCCACCTTGCGTGCGATCGCCTGATCATCCTCATGGGTCACCCCAAGTAGGATCACCAAACCGGGGGAGTCGAGCTGGCCGGTAATCTGCCCTTCAACCTCAACATGGGCGGTGGAAGCGACCTGGACGACAGCGCGCATATGGCGGACCTTTCAAAAGACGGTGGGGCTTCCAGAATATCGGTAGGCTTAGGGGGTGAGCGATTTGTTCGATTCCCTGTCCGATGAGCCACGCGATGCGCGTGAGCCCCAAGTCAACCGGCCCCGTCCGCCACTGGCGGTGCGCATGCGCCCGAAGACCTTGGATGAGCTCGTCGGCCAACAACACCTGCTAGGCCCGGGTTCACCCTTGCGACAGCTGGCCGAAAACCCTGAAACCGGGTTGGCTGGACCTGCCAGTGTGATCCTCTATGGCCCTCCGGGAATTGGCAAAACCACCATCGCGCACGTGATCGCCCGCGCCACCGACCGTAAATTCGTGGAACTTTCGGCCATCACCGCCGGTGTCAAAGATGTCCGGCGAGTCATCGAACAGGCCAAGGATGACCGCGATCTGCGCGGGATTACCACCGTGCTCTTCCTCGACGAGATCCACCGCTTCAACAAGGCCCAGCAGGACGCACTGCTGCCCGGCGTGGAAAACCGTGTCGTCGTCCTGGTAGCTGCGACGACGGAGAATCCCTCCTTCTCGGTGATCTCGCCGCTGCTTTCGCGCTCTTTGCTGCTGACCTTGCGTCCGCTGACCGACGGCGACCTGTCCACCTTGCTCGAGCGCGCTGTGGCCGACGAGCGGGGTTTCGACGGCCAGGTGCTCCTCAAGGAGGAGCAGCGCGACGCCATTGTCCGCCTGGCCCAGGGCGATGCCCGACGCTCGCTGACCGTGCTGGAAGCAGCCGGCGCGGTGGCTTGGAACGCCGCGGGCGCCGGCATCGATCCGCCGGTGCTGATTACGGACGACCATGTGCAGCTGGCCATGGACCAGGCGGTCCAGCGCTACGACAAGGATGGCGACCAGCACTACGACATCATCTCCGCGTTCATCAAGTCCATTCGTGGCTCTGATGTGGACGCGGCCCTGCATTACCTGGCGCGCATGCTCTCTGCGGGGGAGGACCCCCGCTTCATTGCCCGCCGCCTGATGATCTCGGCCTCGGAGGATATCGGCATGGCCGATCCCACCGCACTTCCCGTTGCCGTAGCAGCCGCTCAATCGGTGCAGCTCACCGGCATGCCGGAAGCACGGATCATGCTCGGGCAGGCAACGGTTCATCTGGCTACGGCCCCGAAGTCCAACGCTTCATACAATGCGATCAACGCCGCCCTGGCCGACGTATCCGAAGGCAAGGGTTCGCTGGTTCCCGACCACCTGCGTGACGCGCACTATCCCGGCGCCAAGCAGCTGGGCCATGGCGTGGGCTACATCTACGCCCATGATGCTCCGCACTCCATCGCAACCCAGCAGTACCTGCCCGATGATCTGGTGGGCACCGACTACTACACGCCGACCAATAACGGTGCGGAAAAAACCATAGGGTCCCGCCTGTCCCGTTTGCGTGAAATCATCCGGGGCAAGGATCCGCAGCGCTCCAAGGGCAAGCGCTGATTGTGCGCTAAGCCTCAGCGAAAGCTGCTGCCGTTTCGTGTAAACTTGATCTTTGGCTGGCAAGCCTTGTCCCGCATTCGAGTCATCGAGCGTGGAGGCAGGGTTGAAGTGAAGCAGGGACGCGACGCCCACACACTCTCCCACCTGGAGGCCAGTAGATACCGTCGCTAATCGAAAGGGACACATTATGGCTAACGCCCGTGCCCGCCGCACCGTACGCCTTTCGCGTGCGCTCGGCCTTGCATTGACTCCAAAAGCTGAAAAGTACATGGAGCGCCGTCCATACGGTCCAGGCCAGCACGGCCGCGCCCGTAAGAAGCAGGACAGCGACTACGCAGTACGTCTGCGCGAAAAGCAGCGTTTGCGTGCCCAGTACGGCATCCGCGAAGCTCAGATGCTGAGCGCCTTCAAGGAAGCTAAGCGCCTCGGCGGCGAAACCGGCGGTAACCTGCTGGCTCTGCTCGAGTCCCGTCTGGATGCCCTGGTTCTGCGTGCAGGCTTCGCCCGCACCATCCAGCAGGCCCGCCAGATGGTTGTTCACCGCCACATCCTGGTCAACGGCCAGCGTGTAGACCGTCCGTCCTTCAAGGTACAGCCGGGTCAGCTGATCCACGTACACGAGAAGAGCGAGAAGATGGTTCCATTCCAGATGGCTGCAGCAGGTGAGCACTCGAAGGTGCTGCCAGCCGCTCCTGCTTACCTGGACGTAAAGCTGGAAGCCCTCCAGGCTACCTTCGTGCGCACCCCAGAGCGCACCGAAATCCCAGTGACCTGCGAAGAGAACCTCGTGGTCGAGTACTACGCACGCTAAATCCGTGCGCTAGTTCCAAGCCCGCAACCGGAAACGGTTGCGGGCTTGTCGCTTAACTACCTATCTGGGCTCTGACTTCGATAAGGTGGACTGGCACCAAAAACCCAAAGCAGAAGAGGAAGCACATGTCGGGTTCGGATATTGCAGGGCTCATCGCCGCCGGCGCGTTTGTTGTACTAGTTGTGCTGCTGGCAGTGCCGATCATGAAGTTGGGCAAGGTGTTCGACGAGCTGCGCAAATCGATCAAGGACCTGGCCGACGGCACCACTCCGCTGATCGGCGAAGTCGCCAACACCGTGGCGACCACCAACGACCAGCTCAAGAAGGTCGATGCCATCACCAGCAACGTTTCTGACACCACCGCCAATGTGTCCGCGCTGTCCTCGCTGGTAGCAGCCACCGTTGGCAAACCGCTGATCAAGGTTGCCGCGTTCACCGAAGGCGTGAAGGTCGCGATGAACACCAAGCCAAGCGGCAAGGCTCGCCGCAGCCGCTAAGCAAGCAACGCTGTTTGATCGAACACGTATCGGCGCGCTGAATAGGATACGGCCAACTGGTGGCCGCCAAGGAGACTAGAATGAAAAAGCTCTTGTGGGTTTCGATTGGAGTGGGCGTTGGCGTGCTCGCGTCCAAGAAATACGCTGAAGTTTCATCCGGGGCGGCGCTAAACCGCCAGGTCGGCAAGTACACCGACCGCGCCTCGGAATATTGGGAAGCCTTCCGCCAAGGAATGAGCTCCCGCGAAGAAGAATTACGTTCCGCCTTGGGCGTGGACGCCGCTAAGTGAAGGGATCATCCGTAACACGATGAAAACGCAGGAAATTGCCCGTCGTTGGGTCGACTTTTTCGTCTCGAAGGGCCATACGGCGGTACCTAGTGCCTCGCTGGTCTCGGCCGACCCTTCGCTGTTGTTCACGGTGGCCGGCATGGTCCCGTTCATCCCTTACCTCACCGCGCGCGAAGAGCCCCCGTACTCCCGTGCGACCTCCGTGCAGAAGTGCATCCGCACCGGCGATATCGAAGAAGTGGGCAAGACCGCGCGTCACGGCACCTTCTTCCAGATGTGCGGCAACTTCTCCTTCGGCGACTACTTCAAGAACGAAGCCATCCACTTCGCCTGGGAGCTGCTGACCAGCTCCGTCGAAGACGGCGGCTACGGCCTGGACAAGGAACGCCTGTGGGTCACCGTCTACGAAGACGGAGACGAGAAGGACCTTGAAGCCCGCCGCATCTGGGAAGAAGAGATCGGCGTGCCTACCGAGCGCGTTGTAGGCACCGGCAAGGAAGACAACTACTGGAATACCGGCCAGCCCGGCCCCGGCGGTCCATGCTCAGAGATCTACTACGACCGCGGCCCCGCCTACGGTGTCGAGGGCGGCCCAGCGGTCGACGAGACCCGCTACGTGGAAATCTGGAACCTCGTGTTCATGCAGTACCGACTCTCCGCGGTACGTTCCAAGACCGACTTCGATGTGGCCGGCGAACTGCCCAAGCGCAACATCGATACCGGCCTGGGCCTGGAACGACTAGCCATGATCCTGCAGGGCGTCGAGAACATGTACGAGACCGACCAGGTCCGTCCGGTGCTCGACAAGGCCGCCGAGCTTGCCGGCGTCACCTACACCTCCACCGAGGATCCAGCCGACCCGAACCACGCCACTGACGTGCGCCTGCGCATGATCGCGGACCACATCCGCTCCTCGCTGATGCTGATCTCCGACCAGGTCACCCCGGGCAATGAAGGCCGCGGCTATGTGCTGCGCCGGCTGATCCGCCGTGCCGTGCGCGCAATGCGCCTGATGGGCGTGGACACCGAGGTGCTCCCCGAGCTGCTCCCGGTATCGCGCGACGCCATGAAGGGCGTCTACCCCGAGGTGGAGGCCGATTTCGAGCGCATTGCCCGCATCGCCTACGCCGAGGAGCGCGCTTTCCGCCGCACCATCGCTTCGGGCACCACCCGCCTGGACGAGGCACTGGGCCACGCCAAGGAGGAAGGCAAGAACCTCTCCGGCGATGACGCCTTCACCCTGCACGACACCTTCGGCTTCCCGATCGACCTCACCTTGGAGATCGCCGCCGAAGCAGGCCTGTCCGTAGACGAGTCGCGTTTCCGCGAACTGATGAACGAGCAGCGCACCCGCGCCCAGAAGGACGCCAAGGCCAAGAAGGCCGGCCACGCCGACCTGTCGGTGTACACCCAGCTGGCCGAGGCCGGCAACGTGCACTTCACCGGCTATGACACCCTCGAAGGCGAATCCTCCATCCGCGGCATCATCCGCGATGGCCAGGTTGTGCCATTCGCCGAGCAGGGCCAGGAAATCGACCTGGTGCTCAACGAAACCCCGTTCTATGCCGAGTCCGGCGGCCAGGCAGGCGACAGCGGCCTGATCACCGGCGACGGCTTCGTGCTGGAAGTCACCGACGTGCAGGCCCCGGTCAAGGGCCTGAACGTGCACAAGGTCATCGTGCGCGAAGGCGAATTGCCAGCCGAAGCACTGGTTCGCACCCAGGTCGACGCGGTGCGCCGCCGCTCCGGCGAGCAGGCGCACTCCGCCACCCACCTGGTGCACGCCGCGCTGCGCGAGCTGCTTGGCCCAACGGCCACCCAGGCCGGTTCCTTCAACAAGGCCGGCTACCTGCGCTTCGACTTCTCCTGGGCCGAGGCGCTCTCCGCCGCGGCACGCAGCGAAGTCGAGGAGGTAGTGAACCTGGCCATCGCCTCGAACTACCAGGTCGTCACCAATGAGATGGCGCTGTCCGAGGCGAAGAAGCTGGGCGCCATGAGCCTGTTCGGGGAGAAGTACTCCAACGACGTGCGCGTGGTCGAGATGAACGGCGACTGGTCGCGCGAGCTTTGCGGCGGTACCCACGTGGACACCACCGCGCGCATCGGCCAGCTGACCTTGCTCTCGGAGGCTTCGGTCGGTTCGGGCAATCGCCGCGTCGAGGCCCTGGTCGGCATGGAAGCCTTCCGCCACGGAGCCGCCGAGCGCGCCCTGGTTTCCGAGCTATCGGGCCTGTTCCGCGTTCCATCCAGCCAAGTGTCCGAGCGCGTCAACGACACCGTTGCCAAGCTGAAGGCCGCCGAGAAGCAGATCGCCGAGCTCAAGAGCCAGGCCATGCTGGCCCAGTCCGCAGCGCTGCTGCAGAAGGTCGCCACCATCGGCAGCACCCGACTGCTGGCCCACAACGCCGGGCAGATCGACTCGGCTGACGCCCTGCGCACCATGGCACTGGACCTGCGCGCCAAGCTGGGTTCCGAAGCCGCAGTCATCGTGCTGATCGGCGTGGCCAACGGCCGCCCGCTGGTGCTGGCTGTGACCAACGACGAGGCCCGCGCCAACGGCTTCAAGGCCGGCGCGCTGGTGCGCACCGCTACCGGCGTGCTCGGCGGCGGAGGCGGCGGCAAGGACGATATGGCACAGGGCGGTGGCCAGGACGCATCGAAGATCGATGACGCACTGGCTGCAATCCAGGCGGCACTGGCCAATGGCTAATGCCGCTCTCGGCGTCGACGTGGGCCTGGCCCGCGTCGGCGTCGCCGCATCTGATCCCTCCGGAATCCTCGCCACTCCGGTGATGACCCTGCGCCGGGATGCGAAGAAGAACTCGGATCTGCGGATGCTTCTGCGCATCATTGCCGATCGCGGCGTCACCGAGGTATTCATCGGGGAGCCGAAATCACTGGCTGGCAACGCGACCGAATCCACTAAAATGGCACGTGACTACGCGATTGCCTTGGCCCAGGAAGCTGCAAGCGCTAATATCGAGCTTGAGGTTTTCATGGTCGACGAACGCCTGAGCACCGTGAACGCGCATCGCTCGTTGCACGCCTCGGGCAAGAAGATGGAAGATCACCGCAAGGTGGTCGACCAGGTCGCGGCCACTGAGATCTTGCAGCAAGTGCTGGAAATGCGACGCAACAATGTGCGCGTACAAGCCAGCCGGATTGTGCTGCGCTAGCCCACAACCGCTAGGGCACCACAAAGACCCGAGAGATGAGAGTTGATGCGAGAAGAAGCCCGCCATGAACGGCAACGCGAAACGCATCGCGCGCTATACGAACGCTTTGCCGCCGGCACTGGCTTGCCGATCGAACAACCCTCAGAACCGGAACTGACCGGCACCGGGGATTACTGCCAATCGCTGGCGGCGGCCGAGGACAGCTGGCAGGAGCCCGCAGACCAGGAAGCCCCGGACGGGGAAGGAACCGACACCAGGTTCCTCCCCGCCCAGGCAGCCGCCGCCTCCGATGCGCCAGCATTTGCCGGGCACGAAGATGCCGCCCAGCACTACTCGCACGAGCCCGAAGCCGCGCAGCAGGCCGCGGTGCTCAGCGGCGATCCCCACGATGACCAAGTTGCCCAGGCCGCCGCCGGCAAGGCCCAGCGGCGCAAGCGCACCAAGCGCAAGCGCAACCTGGTCATGCTGGCCACCGTGCTGATCTTCGCACTGGTGGTCACCGGCTCGGTCTACTTCGTCAAGTCCGTGCTCAAGCAGTTCAACCCGGACGACTATCCAGGCCCAGGCGGCGCCGCGGTGGAATTCACCGTGGAAGATGGCTGGGGCTTGAAGATCATTTCGCGCAAGCTCGAGGAGCTCGATGTCGTCTCCAGCGACGGCCTGTTCACCGACGCCGTCGCGGACTCCGAAGCGCAGAGCAAGCTGATCCACCCCGGCACCTACCTGCTCAAGAAGCAGATGCCAGCGGCCGACGCGGCAGATATCCTCGTGAACCAGCGTCCGGACAAGGTCTTCTACATCGGGCTGAAGGCCAATATGCGCCTGGACGCGGCGATCAAGGAGATTGCCAAGGGCTCGGGCCTGGCGGAAAAGGATCTGCAGGAGCTGGCCAAGAAGCCGCAGCAATTCGGCCTGCCTGCCTCGGTGCCGAGCCTCGAAGGCTGGCTGCACCCGGGGGAGTACCGCTTCCCGCTGAACGCCGACGCCGAAGAAGTCCTGGGCGAACTGGTCAAGGCCACCAAGGCTTCCCTGGAGCAGGCCGGCATCACCGACCTCGAAGAGGGCTACCGCACCCTGAAGGTCGCCTCGATCCTGCAGGCCGAGGCACGCACCCCGGACTACGCCACGGTCGCCGGCGCGATCGAGAACCGCCTGGACCCGGGCAACCGCGAAACCCACGGGCTGCTGCAGGTCGACTCCTCGGTGATCTACGGGCTGGACCGCTACTCGCTGCAGTTCAGCGCCCAGGAGAAGCAGGACGCGTCGAACAAGTACAACACTTATGTGCACACTGGCCTGCCGCCAACCCCCTTGGGCTCGCCGGCGAATTCTGCGATTGAGGCTGCTGCCCATCCGGAAAGCAACGGCTACTACTACTGGGTGACGGTCAACATCGAAACCGGTGAAACCAAGTTCGCCTCGACCTACGCTGAGCACCGGCAGAACCAGGCGGAATTCCGCGCCTGGTGCAACCAGAATCCAGGAGTCTGCTAGCGCGGATTCCCGTGCTTGCCAGTCGCGCTGTTGCCGCTGTGCGGGCAGCCACAAGCAGAAAGTCCATGAAGCCATGAAGCAGGCAGCCGTTCTCGGCCACCCCATCAGCCACTCCAAGTCGCCGGTGCTGCACCGCGCCGCCTACCAGCTGCTCGGCGTGCCGATCAGCTACAGCGCGATCGATCTGGAACCGGGGGATGCTGCCGGGCACGCGGCCGAGCTGCGCGCAGGAAACTGGGCGGGCTGCTCGGTCACCATGCCGCTGAAGGATGCGTTCGTGCCGCAGATGGATGATCTGTCCGCCCGCGTGCAACGCCTTGGTGCGCTGAACACCGTGGTGGTCCGCGAAGACGGCACCCTCTACGGGGAAAACACCGACATCGACGGCCTGGTCCAGGCCCTGGCGGATTTCGGGCTCGCCCGCAGCGCGCAAGCGATGGTCCTGGGTTCGGGCAACACCGCGCTGGCCGCCATCGAGGCCGCCGCAGAAGTCGGCGCCCGGCAGCTGACGCTGGTGGTGCGCGCAGCCTCCCGTGCCACCCGCGCTGTCGAATTGGCCCGCGAGCTCGGGATGGAAACGTCCGTCCACGAGATTTCGGGCATCGGCCAGGAGCTGGCCGCCACGCTCAACGAGATTCCGCTGGTCTTCTCCACCCTGCCGCCGCACGCGGCCGATGACTGGGTGCCGGCGATCGGCGCAGGCACCGGAATCCTGCTGGATGTCGCCTACGATCCGTGGCCTTCGGCCTTGGCCCAGGCCTGGCAGGGAACCGTGATCAGCGGGCTGCATATGCTGGTGCACCAGGCGGTGGAACAAGTGCGGCTCTTCAGCGCCGGTGCATGGGAGGAATCGCGTCGCATGGACGTCACAAATGCGATGTATGACTCTTTGGGTCTGGCCCGACACCAGTAATCAGTTCGTGCCATGGCAAAATAGATGACATGTTGCGTTGGTTGACCGCGGGCGAATCGCATGGCCCGGCACTTGTTGGAATTCTCGAAGGACTACCCGCCGGAGTATCGGTGGATAGCGAAGCAGTGCGAGAGGCACTGGCGCGCCGACGCCTCGGCTATGGCCGCGGCGCGCGCATGAAGTTTGAAAAGGACCAGGTCACCTTCCTTGGCGGTGTCCGCCATGGCAAGACCCAGGGCGGCCCGGTAGCCATTGAAATCGGCAACACCGAATGGCCCAAGTGGGAACGCGTGATGAACGCGGATCCGGTGGACCTGGATGAACTGGCCTCGATGGCGCGCAATGCGCCACTGACCCGGCCGCGTCCGGGGCACGCCGATTTCACCGGCATGCAGAAGTACGGCTTCGAGGACGCCCGCCCGATCCTGGAGCGCGCCAGCGCCCGCGAGACCGCGGCCCGTGTCGCCTTGGGCACCGTGGCTTCCCGTTTCCTGAACGACTTGGGCATCCAGCTCGTTTCGCACACCACCGCCGTCGGCTCCGTGGCTGCCCCAGCCGATGCGCCGCTTCCCACGGCCACCGACGTTGCGGCGCTGGATAACGACCCGCTGCGCTGCTTCCACCAGGAAACCAGCGAGGCGATGGTCGCCGAAGTCGATGACGCGCACAAGGCAGGGGAGACCCTGGGCGGCGTCGTCGAGGTCCTGGCCTACAACCTGCCTCCGGGCATCGGCTCCTACGTGCACTGGGACCGTCGCCTGGACGCGCGCCTGGCCGCGGCCCTGATGGGCATCCAGGCAATCAAGGGCGTGGAGGTCGGCGACGGCTTCGCCACGGCCGCCCGCCGCGGCTCGGCCGCCCACGACGAGATCGTGCACGCCGAAGACGGCAGCATCAAGCGCAACTCGAACCGCGCCGGCGGCATCGAGGGCGGCATGAGCATCGGCGAGGTGCTGCGCGTGCGCGCCGGCATGAAGCCGATCGCCACCGTGCCCCGCGCCCTGCGCACCGTGGACACCGCCACCGGCGAGGACACCACCGCGCACCACCAGCGTTCGGATGTCTGTGCGGTGCCAGCAGCCGGCGTCGTGGCAGAAGCAATGGTCGCCCTGGTGCTCGCCCAGTCCCTGCTGGAGAAGTTCGGCGGCGACTCGGTGGCCGAAACCAAGCGCAATATCGAGTCCTACCTGGCGAACATCCCGGGCAACCTGGGTTCGACCGGCGTCTAGGAAGCGCGCTTCAATGATCTACCTCATTGGTCCGATGGCCAGTGGCAAGTCCACCGTGGGCAAGTCACTGGCCACGGCCCTTTCTACGAGCTTTGCGGATTCGGACGCGGCCATCGTCGCCCACCACGGAACCATCGCGCAGATCTTCGCCGAGCACGGCGAGGCGCATTTCCGCGACCTGGAAGTCCAGGCGCTGTGCCGGCTGCGCACCGGCGTGGTCGCCACCGGGGGAGGCGCAGTGCTGCGCGAAGAGAACCAGCAGCTGCTTTCGCGCGGGACGGTGATCTACCTGGAGCTGGGTGAACAGGCCGCCGCCGAGCGCATCAAGGGCGACGGGCACCGCCCGCTGCTGGCTGGTGACCAAGCCCTCAACAACTGGATCTCCGTTTACGAAAAACGCCGCCCCATCTACGAAATGCTCGCTGACGTGCACGTTCTGGTGGATGGAAAGTCCGTTCCGCAAATTATCGACGAGCTTTTGCCGCAGCTGGAAGCGCTGTGATTAGCCTCACGAGATGCAACTTCTGGCCGAACGCACGCGTACGCTGGAAAAATCACCACCATCAGGAGGAACTAGACTGATGCCTATCGCACCGACCACTCTGAAGGTCACCGGAAGCACCCCAGGGGAGTCATACCCTGTCATGGTCGGCAACGGCCTGCTGGGCCACTTGCCCGAACTGCTTGGCCCCGCGGTCAAGAAGGTCCTGGTCATCCACCCGCGGGCCCTGCGCGCCACCGGCGACGTCGTGCGCGACGAGCTGGCGAAGTCCGGCCTGGAAGCATTGACCGCAGAGATTCCGGACGCCGAAGAGGGCAAGCACATCCAAGTCGCCTCCTTCTGCTGGGAAGTGCTGGGCAAGAACGATTTCACCCGTTCCGATGCCGTGATCTCCGTGGGCGGCGGCGCCGTCACCGACGTCGCAGGTTTCGTCGCAGCCACCTGGCTGCGCGGCGTGAAGGTCATCCATATCCCTACCTCGCTGCTGGCCATGGTCGACGCTGCCGTGGGCGGCAAGACCGGGATCAACACCGCCGAAGGCAAGAACCTGGTTGGCGCATTCCATCCGCCAGCAGGCGTGCTCGCCGATCTGGACGCGCTGGCCACTTTGCCGAAGAACGAGCTGGTGACCGGCATGGCCGAGATCGTCAAGTGCGGATTCATCGCCGACGAGCGCATCCTGGAACTGATCGAAGAAGATCCGGCCGATGCCATCGATCCGGCCAGCGACCGCTTGCGCGAACTGGTCGAGCGCACCATCGCCGTGAAGGTCGACGTGGTATCCCGCGACCTGAAGGAAGCCGGCGACCGCGAATTCCTGAACTACGGCCACACCCTGGCCCACGCCATCGAGCTGTCCGAACGCTACCAGATGCGCCATGGTGCCGCCGTGTCCATCGGGCTGGCCTTCGCCGCCGAATTGGGCCGCTCGGTTGGCTACACCTCCGACGCGGTGGCCGATCGCCACGTCGCGATCCTCAAGTCCCTTGGCCTGCCGACCACCTACCGCAATGACCGCTGGGCTGCACTGCTCGATGGCATGAAGCGCGACAAGAAGGCCCGCGGCAGCCAGCTGCGCTTCGTCGTGCTGGAAGAAATCGGCAAGCCGCGCATCTACGAAGTCCCCGATAACTCGCTGCTCTTCGCCGCCTACCAGGAAATCGGGGAGTAACTACATGGTCGACTACACCGCATACGCCATTGACGTCGCATCGGTAAACCGCGAAGGTGTCGGCACCGCCGTAGAGGGCGTGCTGATCGACCCCCAAACGCTGAAGCCCTACATCGCCGACGAGGCCGCGGCCGAGCAGCAGCTGCTGGTCGGTTCCCCTACCGACCAGGTCATGGTGCTGCTGGCGCGTGGGGAGCTGGTGAAAGCCGGCGAGCTGATCGCTGAATCGCGTTTCGTGGATCCAACCAACGCCCACCTGCGTGTGCTGGACACCGAGCTGACCCGCATGCAGGGCGACTTCGATCGCGCGATCAACCGACTGCGCAAGCTGGCCGAGGAATTCGCCGGCACCGCATACGAGCCGCTGATCCACCACCACGCTGGCCTGTCCTTCTTCGCGAAGGGCGATTTCAAGGCGGCGGCAACCCGTTTCCGCAAGGCCCTGGATCTGCGCATCGCGCTGGACGACGACGCGTACCTGGTCAACGCCGCAAGCACCTGCATGCAAATTGCCGAGGAGCGCGCCGCGCAGTAATGCGCGCCACCGTGTGAAACCCTTTGTACCGCATGGTGCGTAGGGTAAACTTGGAGATGGATTTTTGATAATGCCGGCGCTAGCTGGCGAAAATAGAGGATTGAGGAACCGTGGCGGATACAACTGACATCAAGAATGGACAGGTCATCAAGATCGATGGCCAGCTTTGGACCATCATTGACTTCCAGCACGTCAAGCCAGGCAAGGGCGGCGCATTCGTTCGCACCAAGATGCGCAACGTCATGTCCGGGAAGGTCTTGGACAAGACCTACAACGCCGGCACCAAGATCGAGCTGGCCACCGTTGACCGCCGCGACTACCAGTACCTCTACCAGGATGGCGAAGACTACGTCTTCATGAACCTGGAAGATTACGACCAGATCACCGTGTCCGGCACCACCGTTGGCGATGCAGCAGGCTTCCTGCTGGAGAACCAGGAACTGACCATCGCCATGTACGATGGCAGCCCGCTGTACCTGGAACTGCCAGCTTCGGTCATCCTGGAAATCACCTACACCGAGCCAGGCCTGCAGGGCGACCGCTCGTCGGCTGGCACCAAGCCGGCAACCCTGGAAACCGGCAAGGAAATCCAGGTTCCGCTGTTCGTTGAGCAGAACACCAAGGTCAAGGTCGACACCCGCACCGGCGACTACCTGGGTCGTGTCAACTAGTGAGAGCCCGCGCCAAAGCCCGTCGCCGAGCTCTTGAGTTCCTGTTCGAAGCCGAAGCCCGCGATGTCAATCCGCTGGCCGTAGCCATCGCACGACGGGAAAACTCGGATATCGTACTCAACGAGTACTCGCTGACGATCATCGAAGGCGTTACCGCACACCTGGACCGCATTGACGAAGTTCTCGAGAGCTACGTCAAGGACTGGACCATCGAGCGCATGCCAGCGGTTGACCGCAGCGCACTGCGCATCGGCGTGTGGGAGCTGCTTTACAACGATGACGTTCCCGATGCAGTAGCCGTGGCTGAAGCCGTGGTGAACGTCCGGGAATTGTCCACCGATGAATCGCCGGAGTTCGTCAATGGCGTTTTGGGTCGCATCCAGAGCGTCAAGGACACCCTGGTCGACTAATTCGATCCTCATCATTCCGAGCCCGGGCCGGAACCCCTTTCATGGGGTTCCGGCCCGGGCTTTTTTGCGTTAAGCCGTTGCCCGTCGCGGCTCGGCCCCGGGCAGGATCACGGCGAAGCAGGCGGAGCGGGCTACCTGCACGGCGACCTGCTGGCCACGGGCTCGAATGCCGGGGGCTGGATGCTTTGCTGCTGTCCAGGCGCTCGGTCCTGCCATCCACGCTCGGACTGCTTGTCCTGCCGCACCATCCGGGTGAAGGGAGCGGGTCTGGCGTACCTGGATCTCCCGGGCTGATCCGGCGGGCAGGAACTCGGGTCCGCCGGGACCCGAGTTCGACGGAGCGGCGCAAATCCTGGATGAGCAGTACGCGCGGCATAGCGGGCCTGCGGATCTGCTGCGCGAATGCCTTGCCCGGACGCGCGGGCCGATCATGCACCAGGAATCCCGGGCCCACGCCACTTCGCGGGTGTGTCGATCGCAACACATCTGCGCGCGGGGCCAAGGCCAAGCGCAGGGATCTGCGTGGTTCTGCCGGTCGCACGAAGCCGCCGGCCGATCGCTGTGACCGATCCCATGCCCTATTCAGTGTCATGCATAGGTTTCCGCTAGGGAATCAGCTCCCGCTCGTGATAATTTGAGTTAGCAATATTCCTTTAAATCCCGTCCCGTGAGGCGGAGAAGGGAGAGGTGCACAGCATGAATGAAAATTCAGTGCCAGATGCTGCCCGCACGGTATTAACCGGCGACGACATCGAACGTGTACTCACTCGCGTAGCCTTCGAGATCATCGAGGCCAACAAGGGCACCGACGACCTGGTGCTCCTGGGCATTCCCAGCCGGGGTTTCCCGCTGGCACAGCGGCTGGCAGCCCGAATCGCGGCCACCGCCCCGGGCAACCTGGACCCGGCATCCCTGGTAGGCCAGCTCGACATCACCATGTACCGTGACGATCTGCGCCACTCCACCACCCGCACCCCGTCGCCGACGCGCCTGCCAGCAGGCGGCATCGAAGGCAAGGTCGTGGTCCTGGTTGACGACGTCCTGTACTCCGGTCGCACCATCCGCGCCGCCCTGGATGCCCTGGCAGACTGGGGCCGCCCACGCATCGTGCGGCTGGCCGTCCTGGTTGACCGCGGGCATCGGGAACTGCCGATCCGCGCCGATCATGTAGGCAAGAACCTGCCGACAGCGAAAAGCGAAAAGGTGCGCGTGCACCTGGCGGAAATCGATGGGAAAAACGAAGTCGTGATCGAGGGCGCAGCGTGAAACACCTGCTATCCACCGCGGACCTGACCCGCGAAGAAGCCATCGCCATCCTTGATATTGCCGAAGAGATGCGCGAGTCCTCGACCCGTGCCATCAAGAAGCTTCCGGCCCTGCGCGGTCGCACCGTGGTGAACCTCTTCTTCGAGGACTCCACCCGCACCCGGATTTCCTTCGAAGCCGCCGCCAAGCGATTGAGCGCCGACGTCATCAATTTCTCGGCCAAGGGCTCGAGCGTTTCCAAGGGCGAGTCCCTGAAGGATACCGCCCAGACCCTGCTGGCCATTGGCGCCGACGCAGTGGTCATCCGCCACCCGGATTCCGGCGCACCTGCACGCCTGGCAGCCACCGACTGGATCGGCCTGCCGATCGTCAACGCCGGGGATGGCACCCACGAACACCCCACCCAGGCGCTGCTGGACGCATTCACCCTGCGCCGCCAGGTGGCATTGCGCGATGGCACCAGCCCGGCAGGCCGCGGCCTGGACGGACTGAAGGTCGCGATCGTCGGGGATATCCTGCATTCGCGCGTGGCCCGCTCCAACCTGTGGCTGCTGAACACCCTCGGTGCCGAAGTGACGATGGTGGCCCCTCCGACCCTGCTGCCTTTCGGCGCCGGCTCCTGGCCCTGCGCCATCAGCTACGACCTGGATGCAGTGATCGCCTCGGGCGTTGACGCGCTGATGATGCTGCGCGTGCAGGGCGAGCGCATGAACGCCGCGTACTTCCCGAACCCCCGCGAATACTCGCGCTACTGGGGACTGGACGATGCACGCCTGGCACAGTTGGACGCCTCGGGCGCCGAAACCCTGATCATGCACCCGGGCCCGATGAACCGCGGCCTGGAAATCTCCTCGGCCGCCGCGGATTCGCCGCGCTCCACCGTGCTCGACCAGGTCACCAATGGCGTGGCCGTGCGCATGGCCAGCCTCTACATGCTCCTCTCCGGCGACCTGATCTGAAGGAAGAACCCATGAACTACTTGATCCAGCAGGCCTCCATCCTCGGCGGCGAACCGGTCGACGTGCTGATCGACGACGGCAAGATCGCCCAGCTGGGCAGCATTGCTGCCGCCGGCGATGCCCAGGTCATCGACGCGCGGAATCTCGTGCTCCTGCCCGGGCTCGTCGACACCCACACGCACCTGCGCGAACCAGGCCGCGAAGACGCCGAAACCGTGGAAACCGGTTCGCAGGCAGCGGCCCGCGGCGGCTACACCGCCGTGCATGCCATGGCCAACTCCACCCCGGTAGCCGATACCGCCGGCGTCGTCGAGCAGGTCTACGAATTGGGCCGCAAGGCAGGCTGGGTGGATGTCCGCCCGGTCGGCGCGGTGACCGTCGGTTTGGCCGGCAAGCAGCTGAGCGAAATCGGCGCAATGGCCGACTCGCGCGCCCAGGTGAAGATGTTCTCCGATGACGGCATCTGCGTCTGGGACCCGCTGCTGATGCGCCGCGCCCTGGAATACGTGAAGGCCTTCGACGGGGTCATCGCCCAGCACGCCCAGGAACCGCGCCTGACCGAAGGCGCCCAGATGAACGAGGGCGAAGTCTCCGCCATCCTGGGCATGCCCGGCTGGCCAGCGGTCGCCGAGGAATCGATCATCGCCCGCGATGTGCTCTTGGCCGAGCACGTCGGCGCCCGCCTGCACGTGTGCCACGTGTCCACGGCCGGCTCGGTGGAGATCATCCGCTGGGCCAAGGCCCGCGGCATCCAGGTCACCGCGGAGGTCACCCCGCACCACCTGCTGCTCACCGATGAGAAGGTCCGCACCTACGACCCGGTCTTCAAGGTCAACCCGCCGCTGCGCCGCGAAGAAGACGTGATGGCGCTGCGCGCGGGCGTTGCCGACGGCACCATCGACGTGATCGGCACCGACCACGCCCCGCACCCCTCCGAGGCCAAGGACTGCGAGTGGGGCGCGGCCGCCATGGGCATGACCGGCCTGGAGACCGCGCTGTCCATCGTGCAGCACACGCTGGTGGACACCGGGCTGATGGGCTGGGAGGCCGTGGCCCGCATTACCTCGCAGGTGCCCGCGCAGATCGGCCGCGTTGCCGACCAGGGCCGACCGATCGCCATCGGCGAGCCTGCCAACCTGGTGCTGGTCGATCCGGCAGCCCGCTGGATCGTCGACCCGGCTGCCATGGCCACCAAGGGGCGCAACTCGCCGTTCGCCGGCATGGAGCTGCCCGGATCGGTGCGCGCGACCTTCTTCCACGGCCATGCCACCGTGCTCGATGGCCAGCTGGCTACCCCTAGGACGGCCAATGCCTGAGGGAGCCCTGACCCCGTTGATCTGGACGATTGTCGCGATCGTCGCAGGCGTGGGCCTGATCCTTTTCGGCTGGCGGAACCTCAAGGCCCGGCAGTCAGCGATTCCCGAGCCCTTCGAGGACTTCGCCGATGAGGTGGAGCACCATTTCGCAGGCATGTATGTGGTCACCACCCGGTTCGACGACTGGCTGGCGCGCATCGCGGTCCATGAGCTCGGGGTGCGCACCAACGCCACCTTGGAACTGGGACGCGAAGGGCTGCACCTGATCCGTTCCGGAGCGCGCGACGTGCACATCCCGTGGGAGCACTACGAGGACGTGAAGCGCAGCAACGGGATGATCGGCAAGGTCGTGGAGAAGAACGGCCTGATCGTCATCACCTGGAACAAGGACGGCTTCACCTTCGACACCGGATTCCGTCCCCGCTACCACGAGGACACCCCAAAGATCTATCAGTTGCTGGCGTCGCACAACGACGTAAGCCGAGCAGGAGACAAATAAGTGAATTCCCTGAGCAACCTACCAGCCGTGTTGGTACTTGAAGATGGCCGCATCTTCCGCGGGCGCAGCTATGGCGCCGTGGGCACCACCCTGGGTGAAGCAGTGTTCACCACCGGCATGACCGGCTACCAGGAAACCCTGACTGACCCGTCCTACGCGCACCAGATCATCGTGCAGACCTTCCCGCACATCGGCAACACCGGCGTGAACTCGCAAGATCCGGAATCCACCCGCATGTGGGCTGCCGGCTACGTGGTGCGCGACGCCGCCCGCCGGCCAAGCAACTGGCGCAGCGAGCGCACCCTTGATGCTGATCTGGTCGAGTACGGCATCGTGGGCATCCAGGGCGTGGACACCCGCGCGCTGACCCGCCACCTGCGCGACGCCGGCGCGATGAAGTCCGGCATCTTCTCCGGCGATGACGCCGCGAAGACCGACGCCGAGCTGGTGGCCCTGGTCAAGGCGCAGCCGTCGATGGCCGGCCGCAACATCTCCGCCGAGGTTTCGGTGGACGCCGCCTACATCGTCGAGCCAGCGGACCACGGCTACGACGGCGAGGCCAAGCACACCGTGGCCGCGATCGACCTGGGCATGAAGTCGATGACCCCGCACCGCCTGGCCGAGCGCGGCCTGCGCGTGCACGTGCTGCCGTACAACGCCACCCTGGAAGATATCAAGGCCACCGGTGCTAACGGCGTGTTCTTCTCCAACGGCCCCGGTGACCCTGCCACCGCCACCGCCCAGGTGGAACTGGTCCGTTCGGTGCTCGATGCCGGCATCCCGTACTTCGGCATCTGCTTCGGCAACCAGATCCTGGGCCGCGCGCTGGGCTTCGACACCTACAAGCTGCGCTTCGGCCACCGCGGAATCAACCAGCCGGTGATGGACAAGGCCACCGGCCGCGTGGAAATCACCAGCCAGAACCACGGCTTCGCCGTCGACGCGCCCATCGAGGGCGCCGTCACCGCTCCGGTCGAACGCTTCGGCAAGGTCGAAGTCTCGCACTACTCGCTGAACGACCACGTGGTCGAAGGCCTGAGCTGCCTGGACATCCCGGCCTTCTCCGTGCAGTACCACCCAGAGGCAGCATCCGGCCCCCACGATGCCGCCTACCTCTTTGACCGCTTCATGACCGCGTTGGATTCCGCCGCAGAAAAGGACAGCAAGTAATGCCTAAGCGCACCGATCTGAAATCAGTTCTCGTTATCGGTTCGGGTCCGATCGTCATCGGCCAGGCCGCTGAGTTCGACTACTCCGGCACCCAGGCACTGCGTGTGCTCAAGGAGGAAGGCCTGCGGGTCATCCTGGTCAACTCCAACCCGGCCACCATCATGACCGACCCGGAATTCGCCGACGCCACCTACGTTGAGCCGATCACCCCCGAGGTCGTCGAGAAGATCATCGCCAAGGAACGCCCGGATGCGATCCTGCCGACCCTGGGCGGGCAGACCGCGCTGAACACCGCCATCGCCCTGGACAAGTCCGGTGCCTTGGAGAAGTACGACGTCGAGCTGATCGGCGCGAACATCGAAGCCATCGAGCTGGGCGAGGACCGCGAGAAGTTCAAGGGCGTCGTCGAGCGCTGCGGCGCCGAATCGGCCCGCTCGGTCATCGTGCACACCCTGGACGAGGCCTTCGCCGCCGTCGAGGAGCTGAACTACCCGGTAGTCGTGCGCCCGTCGTTCACCATGGGCGGCCTGGGCTCGGGCATGGCCTACAACCCGGAGGACCTGCGCCGCATCGCGGGCGCCGGCCTGCAGTACTCGCCAACCACCGAGGTGCTCCTGGAGGAGTCCATCCTGGGCTGGAAGGAATACGAGCTGGAGATGATGCGCGACAAGAACGACAACGTCGTGGTCGTCTGCTCCATCGAGAACTTCGATCCGGTCGGCGTGCACACCGGCGACTCGATCACCGTGGCCCCGGCCATGACCCTGACCGACCGCGAATACCAGAAGCTGCGCGACATCTCGATCGCGGTCATCCGCGAAGTCGGCGTGGACACTGGCGGCTGCAACATCCAGTTCGCCATCGAGCCTGACACCGGCCGCGTCGTGGTCATCGAGATGAACCCGCGCGTCTCGCGCTCCTCGGCACTGGCCTCCAAGGCCACCGGCTTCGCGATCGCGAAGATCGCCACCAAGCTGGCCGTGGGCTACACCCTGGATGAGATCCCGAACGACATCACCCAGAAGACCCCGGCTTCCTTCGAACCGGCCCTGGACTACGTGGTCGTGAAGGTCCCGCGCTTCGCCTTCGAGAAGTTCCCGGCAGCGGACAAGACCCTGACCACCACCATGAAGTCGGTCGGCGAAGCGATGGCCCTGGGCCGCAACTTCACCGAAGCGCTGCAAAAGGCGCTGCGCTCCCTGGAGCAGAAGGGCTCCGAGCTGTCCTTCGAGCCGATCCCGGAATCCGAGCACGAGGCCGTGCTGGCCTCGATCGTCAAGGGCTCGACCGAGCGCCTGTCGCTGGTCCAGCGCCTGCTGTTCTCCGGCGTGTCCATCGAGAAGCTGTTCGAGACCACTGCGATCGACCCTTGGTACCTGGACCAGCTGCAGCTGATCAACGAGGTCGCGCAGCTGGTGGCCGCGAACAAGCACCTGCCGGAGCACGTGCTGCGCGAAGCCAAGCGCCACGGCTTCTCCGATGTCCAGCTCGCCCAGCTCACCGGCAAGGCCGAATCGGTCATCCGCGGCATCCGCCATGCCCTGGGCGTGCGCCCGGTCTACAAGACCGTGGACACCTGCGCCGCCGAATTCGAGGCCTTCACCCCGTACATGTACTCCTCGTACGACGAAGAGACCGAGCTGGCGCGCCACGAGAAGAAGTCGGTCATCATCCTGGGCTCGGGCCCGAACCGCATCGGCCAGGGCATCGAGTTCGACTACTCCTGCGTCCACGCGGTGATGGCGCTGCGCGCCGAGGGCTACGAGACCGTCATGGTCAACTGCAACCCCGAGACCGTCTCCACCGATTACGACATCTCCGACCGCCTCTACTTCGAGCCGCTGACCTTGGAAGATGTCCTGGAGGTCATCCACGCTGAAGAGGAAACCGGCGGCGTGCTGGGCGTGTTCGTCCAGCTTGGCGGGCAGACCCCGCTGAAACTCGCCGCCGAGCTGAAGGCTGCCGGCGTGCCGATCCTGGGCACCTCGCCCGAGGCCATCGACCTGGCCGAGCACCGCGGCGCCTTCCAGCAGGTACTGGATAACGCCGGGCTGGTAGCGCCGAAGAACGGCACCGCGGTGTCCTTCGCCGATGCCAAGACCATCGCCGACTCCATCGGCTACCCGGTACTGGTTCGCCCTTCCTACGTGCTGGGCGGACGCGGCATGGAGATCGTGTACGACGAGGCCAACCTCGAGCGCTACATCACCAACGCGACCGAAATCACCGTGGACCACCCGGTACTGGTGGACCGCTTCCTGGAAGACGCCATCGAGATCGATGTCGACGCCCTGTTCGACGGCACCGACCTGTACGTCGGCGGCATCATGGAGCACATCGAGGAAGCCGGCATCCACTCCGGCGACTCGGCCTGCACCCTGCCTCCGATCACCCTGGGCGCCGACGTGCGCGACCGCGTTGCCGCGGCAACCCGTGCGATCGCCGAAGGCGTGGGCGTGCGTGGCCTGATCAACATCCAGTTCGCCCTGGCCAGCGACATCCTGTACGTCATCGAAGCGAATCCGCGTGCATCGCGCACCGTGCCATTCACCTCGAAGGCTACCGGCGTGCAGCTGTCCAAGGTCGCCGCGCTGATCGGCGTGGGCCGTACCCTGGCCGAAATGCGCGGCAGCTACCTGCCAGCATCCGGCGATGGCGCGCACCTGCCTGAATCGGCGGCGATCGCCGTCAAGGAAGCAGTCATGCCGTTCGCCCGCTTCCGCACCCCGGAGGGCAAGGTCGTCGACTCGCTGCTCGGCCCAGAAATGCGTTCCACCGGCGAAGTCATGGGCATCGACAAGTACTTCGACACCGCTTTCGCCAAGTCGCAGGCCGCAGCGAACAACCCGCTGCCAACCGGCGGCAAGGTCTTCGTCTCGGTCACCAACCGCGACAAGCGCTCGATCGTCCTGCCGGTCAAGCACCTTGCTGACCAGGGCTTCGAGATCATCTCCACCGGCGGCACCGCGGAAGTGCTGCGCCGCAACGGCATCCCGACCCAGGTGGTCGGCAAGCTGCACGAAGGCGGGGAGTCCATTGTCGATTTGATCGTAGCCGGCCAGATCGGCCTGATCCTGAACACCCCGTCGGGCTCGGATGCACGTGGCGATGGCTACGAAATCCGCGCCGCCGCGACGTCTGTCGGCACCCCGGTCATCACCACCGTGGCGGAGTTCAACGCTTCGGTCCAGGCGATCGATGCCCTGCGCGAGTACGAGTGGGATGTCACCAGCTTGCAGGTGCACGACGCCAACCTGAACGCAGCGCGCAATGCCTGAGCCGATCCCATTCGGTCAGCGGCTTCGTTCAGCCATGCAGGCTTCCGGCCCGCTGTGCGTGGGGATCGATCCCCACCCGGCGCTGCTGGAAGCCTGGGGGCTGGAGAATACGGCCGAGGGCGTGCGATCTTTCTCACTGACCGTCGTGGAAGCGATGGCCGGTGCGGCGGCAATCCTCAAGCCCCAGGTGGCTCTGTACGAGCGTTTCGGGTCCAAGGGATTTGCCGCATTGGAAGAAACCTTGAGTGCTGCGAAGTCCGCTGGACTGCTCACGCTGGCCGACGCCAAGCGCGGGGATATCGGTTCGACCATGGCAGCGTATGCGAGCGCATGGCTCGATGATGCTTCTCCGCTGGCTGCAGATGCTGTGACTTTGAGCCCGTACCTGGGTTATGAATCGCTGCGTCCGGCATTGGATTTGGCTGCTGGAACCGGCAGGGGAGTGTTCGTTCTCGGACTGACTTCCAACCCCGAGGGGCCATCGGTACAGCACGTAGGCGGGGAAAACTCGGTTGCTAAATCAATTATTGACCAAGTCACTGCGGATAATGCATACGCAGGAGATTTAGGACATGTCGGGCTGGTTGTCGGTGCGACCATCGGGGATGCACCGTCCAAGCTCGGAATCGATCTGGCAGCTTCCAAGGCTCCGCTGCTCACACCAGGGCTCGGCGCCCAGGGTGCCACGGCAGCGGATATTGCCAAGTCATTCGCCTCAAGCTACGGCCAGGTACTGGGCACGAGCAGCAGGGACATCCTCAAAGAGGGGCCGAATAAGGCCGCTCTCAGGGAAAAAGCCCTGCGGGTTAGGGACGAATTGCTGGCAGCTCGCTAGCAAAAAATTCGAATAAGTGACATAGGCGCGTTGTGGCTATTAGAGTTTCTAGTAGCCACAACGCGTTTAGTCTTGCAAAAGCAGCGTTAGCTCGCTATGTTTCTCAACATAAGCCTTAGTCCACTACAACTGAAGGATGGCTGAACGATGGTACTGCGAGAACTCTCTGACGAAGATCGTATCCGCGCCCGCGCCAAGGCACTCGCCGCACGCACTCGTCGTGCAGAAATCAAGGCCGAGTTCAGTGCCGGCAAAATTTCCATCACCGAGGTACTAGACTTGGTATACGAAGATGAAGCCGTGGGACGCATGCGTGTCATGGACCTTCTGGAATCGGTACCGGGCGTAGGTGAAGTACGCGCGGCAAATTTGCTCGAGCGACTTGGCATTTCCCCTTCCCGCCGTCTGCGCGGACTGGGACGCAAGCAGCGCACCGCAATCACCGAGCACTTCAAGCAAAGCCCGCCAAAAACGAAAGTGTAGTCAATGACCGCTGCGTCGGTAACTGTTCTAGCCGGCCCCACGGCAGTAGGCAAGGGCACCGTCTCTACCTACATCCGCGATAACTATCCAGATGTCTGGCTTTCGGTGTCCGCAACGACCCGCAACGCCCGGCCAGGGGAGCAGGATGGAGTCCACTACTTCTTCGTGGGCCCCGAACGCTTCCAATCCCTGGTCGAGGAAGGCCAGATGCTGGAATGGGCTGTTGTCCATGGCCAGAACAGCTACGGCACGATTCGATCGACGGTTGAAGATGCAGTGGCAGATGGCAAGAAGGTTCTGCTGGAAATCGATCTGCAAGGTGCGCGCCAGGTCAAGGAGTCGATGCCCGAGGCAAAATTCGTCTTCTTGGCACCGCCATCATGGGAGGAATTGGTGCGCCGCCTTGTGGGACGCGGCACTGAAACGGCCGAGGAACAGCAGCGCCGCCTAGAAACCGCTAAACTAGAACTTGCAGCGGAATCTGAATTCGACGTGACCATCGTCAACGACGATGTCGCACGCGCCGCCGAAGAGCTTGTAGCCCTCATGGGGCTAAAGAACGACAAATAGGGAGTCCTGTGTCCAACCCAGAGGGAATCATTAACCCATCGATCGACTCGTTGCTTGAGACCAACGACTCGAAGTACGCCATTGTGCTGAACTCGGCCAAGCGTGCACGCCAGATCAACGCCTACTACGCGCAGCTGAACGAAGGCCTGTTCGAGTACGTAGGCCCACTGGTGGAAACCAAGCTGAACGAGAAGCCGCTGACCATCGCCTTGCGCGAGCTGGACGATAACCTGCTGAAGGTAACCGCAGCCGAGGTCATCGAAGACTAATCGAAAAGTCGGCGCCCCTGAGCGGGCGCCTTCTTTTTCGTTAAGCTCCTTTTCTCCCGCACCCACCTCATTGCCGCACCGAATCCTCGAGGAAGTACTTCGTGAAGCGAATTGTCCTAGGCGTTTCCGCTGGTATCGCCGCCTACAAGTCCGTACTCCTGCTGCGCTTGCTGCGTGAAGCCGGACACCACGTCGACGTGATCCCCACCCGGAACGTCGCCAACTTCGTGGGCAACGCCACCTGGGAGGCCCTGTCCGGAAATCCTGTCACCTCGAACGTGTTCGACGCGGTGGATTCGGTCAATCACGTGCGCCTGGGCCAGCAGGCCGATCTGGTGATGGTCGTGCCGGCCACCGCGGACGTCTTAGCTAAGGCCGCTGCGGGATTGGCTGACGACCTGCTCACCGGAACCCTGCTGGCCACGCGGGCGCCGGTGGTGATGGCCCCGGCCATGCACACCGAAATGTGGCAGCATCCGGCCACTGCCGCGAATGTGCAAACCCTGCGGGATCGCGGCGTGCGGGTGATCGAACCCGCCTCCGGGCGGCTGACCGGCAAGGACTCGGGACCGGGCCGGCTTCCAGAACCCGATGAAATTTTCGCCGCAATCCAGGACCTGCTCACCGAACCGGTGCTGGCCGGAGCCAAGGTGCTGATCACCGCTGGCGGCACCCGTGAACCGCTGGACCCGGTGCGCTTCCTGGGTAACCGCTCCTCGGGCCGCCAGGGTGTCGCGCTGGCACAGGCCGCCCGTGATGCCGGGGCCGAGGTCACGCTGATCGCCACCCATCTGGAAGTGCCCGCGACGCATGGCGTGCGGCTGGTGCACGCCTCCAGCGCACTGGAGCTGCGCGAGGCGGTCTTCGACTGCGCCGAGGGCCAAGATGTGCTGATCATGAATGCCGCGGTCGCCGATTTCCGCCCGGCAAGAATCGAGAACTCGAAGATCAAGAAGCGCGATGAGCATTCGGCGCCGGTCATCGAACTGGTACGCAACCCGGACATCCTCGCCGAGCTGGTCGCCGCGCGTGGACAGAATCCGCACTTGCCGCCGTTCATTGTCGGTTTTGCCGCCGAGACCGGCGACGAGCAGGGGACCGTGCTGGAGTACGGCCAGGCCAAGCTGAATCGCAAGGGTTGCGAAATGCTCGTGGTCAACGAGGTGGGCGCATCCCTGACCTTCGGGCAGGAAACCAATAGCATCCAGGTTCTTTTCGCCGATGGCGCCGACCCGGTGCAGGCCTCGGGCAGCAAGCTCGAGGTGGCCCGCGTGGTCATCGAACAGATTTCGAATGCAACAAAAAGTCATGCAGCTGTAACAAAGTGAGTGGCGCCATACGGTGCTTGTTCACGAAACGTACCAGATCTGCTTACCGGTCCCAGAGACCAGATAGAGTTATACGGTGACTTCAACAACCCCTGAACTTCGTCTTTTCACCTCGGAATCCGTGACCGAGGGCCACCCGGACAAGATTTGCGACCAGATTTCCGACGCGATCCTCGACGCCATGCTGGCGCAGGATCCGGACTCGAAGGTCGCCGTCGAGACCCTGACCACCACCGGGCTGGTGCACGTTGCCGGCGAGGTGACCACCAATGGCTACGTGGAGATCCCGGAGATCGTCCGCAAGACCATCCTGGACATCGGCTACGACTCCTCGGCCAACGGCTTCGACGGTGCGCGCTGCGGCGTGTCCGTGTCGATCGGCCAGCAGTCCCAGGAGATCCACGATGGCGTCTTCAACTCGCTGGAGTCGCGCGAAGGAACGGCCAAGGATCCCCGCGACATGCAGGGCGCCGGCGACCAGGGCCTGATGTTCGGCTACGCCTCGGATGAGACCGACTCGCTGATGCCGACCCCGATTTTCCTGGCGCACCGCCTGTCCGAGCGCCTGACCCAGGTCCGCAAGAACGGCCGCATGCCGCTGCTGCGCCCGGATGGCAAGACCCAGGTCACCATCGGCTACGACGGCGACAAGCCGGTCTCCGTGGACACCGTGGTCGTCTCCAGCCAGCACGCCGCCGAATACGAGCTGGCGACCCTGAAGGCCGACCTGCACGAAGAGGTTGTCACCCCGATCCTGGAGCGTTCGGGACTGGACATCTCGAACACCAAGATCATCCTGAACCCATCGGGCCCGTTCATCATCGGCGGCCCGGTCGGCGATGCCGGGCTGACCGGCCGCAAGATCATCGTGGACACCTACGGCGGCTTCGCCCGCCACGGCGGAGGCGCCTTCTCGGGCAAGGACCCTTCGAAGGTCGACCGCTCGGCCGCCTACGCGATGCGCTGGGTGGCCAAGAACGTGGTCGCCGCCGGCCTGGCACGCCGTGCCGAGGTCCAGGTGGCCTACGCGATCGGCGTGGCCCGTCCGGTGGGCCTGTACGTGGAGACCTTCGGCACTGAAACCGTTGATCCGGCCAAGATCACCAAGGCCATCAACGAGGTATTCGACCTGCGCCCGCTGGGCATCATCGAAGACCTGGACTTGAAGCGCCCGATCTACCGCAAGACCGCTGCCCACGGCCACTTCGGCCGCGAGGACAACGACTTCACCTGGGAGAAGCTGGACCGCGTCGACGCCCTGCGCAGCTGGTTCAACGCCTAGGACCTGAGCGTGCAGCAAGACGCCCTCATCTCAGCACCCGAGCCGGCCCGCCTCAAGCGGGTTGCCCGGGTGCTGATTGATTCTTCCGTCCCGCACCTGGACCGCTTCTTCGATTACGAGATTCCTCCCTCGATGGCCCAGGATGCCGTGGCGGGGGTGCGCGTGAAGGTGCCCTTCGGGCCGCAGCTGCTCTCCGGATTCATCGTCGCGGTGCTCGAGGACCACGCCCCGGAGATGAAACTGCGGCCGCTGGCCAAGCTGGTCAGCACCCAGGTGGCGCTGTACCCGGAAATTGTGGCCGCCGCGCAGGAGATCGCGACCCGCTATGCCGGAACCCTGTGGGATGTGGTGCGTCTTGCGGTGCCCGCCCGCGCGGCCAAGGTCGAAAAAGAGGAATTGGCCACCGTCGCGCCGTTGCTGCCCGACGCCCCGAACCAGCTCTCCCGCTACGAGCACGGCGCCCAAGCGCTTGACGCCTGGGGAAGCGGCGAAACCCTGCGCGCCGTTGCCACCTGGGTGCCGAATTTCCACGGTGCCTGGCCAGGTTTCTTGATGGATGCGGCCCGTCCGGTGCTTGAGCGCGGCAAGCGCGTGCTGCTGATCGTGCCCGACGCGCGCGACCTGCGGCTGCTGGGCAGCTATCTCGATGAGCACTTCGGCGCCGAATCCTATGCGCGGCTGCAGGCCGACGACGGGCCGACTCCGCGCTACCGCAACTTCCTGCGTGCCATCGGAGGGCATGTGCAGATCGTCATCGGCACCCGTTCGGCGGCGCTATGCCACGTGCCCGGGCTGGAACTGATGATCGTATGGCAGGACGCGGACCAATCGCACCGCGAACAGCGCGCACCCTACCAGCACAGCCGCGAGGTGGCGTTGCTGCGCAGCCAGCAGGCCGGCATCTCCCTGCTGATCGCATCGCCATCGCGCTCGGTCGAAGCCCAGCGCCTGGTGGCGACCGGCTGGGCCACCGAACTGAAGGTTCCCCGCGACCTGTTGCGTGCGCAAACCGCCCGCATTGTGGCCACCACAAACGATTTCGAGCTCGAGCGCGACCCGGTGCTCGCCCGGGCCCGCATCCCTTCGCTGGCCTGGCGGGAAGCTACCAGGGCGCTGGAATCCGGCCCGGTGCTGGTGCAAGTGGCGCGCACCGGGTTCATGCCGGCGCTGGCCTGCCAGGACTGCCGGACCCCGGCGCGCTGCACTGCCTGCCAAGGCCCGCTGCACATCGCCGGCAAAGGCTCGCATGTGGCTTGCCGCTGGTGCGGCGAGCAGTACCACGACTACCGGTGCGTGCACTGCGCCTCACCGAGGATCCGGGCCGCCAGCATCGGCGCCGACCGCACCGCCGAAGAACTCGGGCTGGCCTTCCCCAAGGTCAGCGTTATTTCTTCCACCGGAGCAAAACCCGTGGACAAGATTCCCGGCAAACCGGCGCTGGTGGTCGCTACGCCAGGGGTCGAACCATTTGCCGAATCCGGCTACGCTGCCGTCCTGCTGCTCGATGCCGACAAGATGATGGCCCACGATTCGCTGCGCAACCCCGAAGAAGTCATCTCCCGCTGGTTCACCGCTGCTTCCATGGCGCGTGCCGACGGGGTAGTGGTGCTCACCGGCAATCCGAGCCCCGCCGGGGCCGCGCTGGTGCGCTATGACCCGGCGAGCTTTGCCGAACGCGAATTGGCCGAGCGCCGCGAGGTGGGGTTGCCTCCGGCAGTGCGCAGCGCAGTGATTTCGGGCCTGGGCGCCGAACGGCTGGTCGCGAACCTGGATCCGCAGACCCGGCAGTGCGTGCAAATCCACGGCCCGACGGTGATAGACGGGCCCCCGGCCCAGCACCGCTACGTGCTCTTCTTCTCCTACGCCGACGGGCCGGCGGTGACCAAGGCCCTGCGCCAGCTGCGCGCGAGCATGTCCGCGGCCAAGGACCCGGTCGTGAATATCGCTATCGACCCGGACGACGCGCTCTAGGAGCCCGCCGCGGGATCCTCGGCCTGGCCGGTTGCCAGCAGCTGCAGGAAGCCATCGATGGCGGCGGCGGTTTCGGGAGCCTTCTCGTAGTGGATCAGATGCCCGACGTTCTCGAGCATGACCAGTTGGGCGTTGGCGAAGCTGGCCCGCAGCGCCTCCTGCGTCTGCGCGGTGCCCAGTTCGTCTTGCAGGCCGCCGACCATCAGCGTCGGCAAGCTCAGCGCAGGGGAGTAGTCCCCGACCGTTGCGCTGACCGAGGCGCGGTACGACTGGGCCAAGGTGGCCCGCGAGTGGAAGCCGCCGAAGTAGGCGCGGTGCTGCTCGCGCACGTAGCGGCGGATTTCCGGGTCCCTGCTCTTGGTCATCACCAGGCTCATGGCATCGCTGAACAGCTTGGAACGCAGCAGCGGTTCGCCGATGCGGGCCGGAAGCTTGGCGCACACCTCGTAGTAGCCGCTGGTGAGCTTGGCCAGCAGCGCCTGGTCGGACTCCAACGCCGGCTCGGAGATCGGGTTGAGCAATACCAGCGAGGCAAAGCCGCGGACGGTGGCCAGCTTGGCGGCCACGATCGAGCCGAAGGAATGCCCCAGCAGGTGCACGGAGGATTCCAGCTGCAGCTCTTCGGCCAGCTGATTGAGCACCGCAGCGTACCCCTCGACGTCATGGGGCAGATCCGCCATCGAGGTCGAAGTGCCAAAGCCGGGAAGATCGGGAACGATCACCGTGTAGTGCTCCAGGTGCGAGACGATGCGCGCCAGCCCGTGGTGGTCTCCGCGGAAACCATGCACGGCGTAGATCACCCCGCGGGAGGGCTGCTGGGCCGGGTGGGTGTAGACCCGGATTTCTGCACCGTTCAAATGATGGGTGGTCACTAGCTGCTGTCGTGGGGCCATGGCTTTAACCCTACCCGTCCAGCAGCGCCAGGGCGGTGCCTTCGTCGATCACCAGATCGGTGATCAGCCCGCCTTTGAGCGCACCGCGCACGGCCTGGAGCTTGCCGCGGCCGGCGACCACGCAGAAACGGGTCGGCACCTTGCGAAGGGCATCGAGGTTCGGGCCGGTGGAGCGGGCATTAAGCGAAATGTTCGAGCTGTTCCCGTCCTTGTCGAAGAACACCGTGGCCACGTCGCCGACCACGCCGATCTCGTTGAGCTCTTGGGTTTCCGCCTTGGTCAGGTAGCCGCCGCGGTAGACCTGCGAAGCCACGGCGGAGCCGGCCGAGCCCAGGGAGAATACCGCGAGACTCATCTCCTTCTGCACCTGCAGTACCCGGCGGATCGATGTTTCCTCCCACATTGCGTCGCGGGTGGAGGCCCGGTCGAAGAAGGCCGGGACCGGGAACTGCTCGGTGCGGGCGGTGAAGGCTTGGCCGAAACGCGTGAGGATGTCGCTGGCATAGCGCACGCCGCTGGTCACCGGATTAGCTGCTCCATTGAGCTGCACGATCTTCGTGTCATGGGTCGGGTGGGAGCCCAGCGCCGTGGACACCGACTGCATGGTCGATCCCCAGGCAACACCCACCGTCATCGAGGAGGAAACCATGCCGCCGAGCAGGTAGGCCGCGTGCGCAGAGACCCGGGCCAGCAGCTCGGAGTCATCCATGTTGCCGTCGGTGGGTACGACGTTGAAGCTGATCCCGTAGTGCTCGGAGAGCTGGTTTCCCAGCAGCGCCGACATGTTGGCGCTGGGGGAGATGCTGATCGAAACCATGCCGGTGCGCTTGGCGTGGGTGAGCAACCGGGAGACCGTGGACCGCGAGGTGCCCAGCTCCTTGGCGATCACTTCCATCTTCATATCCTGAAGGTAATACAGCTGGGCGGCGCGCAGCGCATCCTTCGCCTTGGGGGTGCTGTGCACAGATGTGCCAGTCGTTGCCCGCTTGTAGGTGCCCCCGGACGAGGATTTCATCATGATTCAGACCACTTCTGCACGTTTGTGCATTTTGTTTGACCGCTTTGCCGTTCAGTAACAAGACTAGCTTCAGACTCATTCAATATTTACATAAGGGGCACAAATCGTGATTCGGGAACAGCTAGCCAAACTGCGCGAACGTCCGCAGGCGCAGGTTCTGGTTGTTGGCGGTGGCATCAACGGCGTAGCGACCTTCCGCTACCTGGCCATGCAGGGGATTGATGTAGCCCTGATCGAGCGCGGCGATTACTGCCAGGGCGCTTCGGGTGCCAGCTCGCACATGATCCATGGCGGAATCCGCTATCTGGAGAACGGCGAGTTCCGCCTGGTTCACGAGTCGGTGCAGGAGCGCAACTCGCTGCTGGAGATCGCTCCGCACTACGTGAAGCCGCTGCAGACCACCATTCCCATCTTCTCCACCTTCTCCGGCATCCTCAGCGCACCGATGCGCTTCCTGTCCCACAAGTCGGGCAAGCCAACCGAACGCGGGGCGGCGTTGATCAAGGCCGGGCTTATCATGTACGACGTGTTCGCAGGGATCGGCGGACGCAACACCCCTTGGCATAACTTCAAGGCCGGCAAGGCTGCCCGCCAGGATCTTCCAGCACTGCGCGATGACGTCAAGTACACCGCCACCTATTTCGACGCCTCGGTGCACAACCCCGAGCGGCTGACCCTGGATGTGCTGCGTGAAGGCCTGAACGCCAACGACGAGGCCCGCGCCAGCAACTACGTTGAGCTGGCCGGCGTCGACGGCGGCACCGCGAAGCTGCGCGATATGCTCTCCGGCGAAGAATTCGACTTCGACGCCGATGTCATCATCAACGCCACCGGCGCGTGGGTGGATCTGACCAACAAGGACCTGGGCCGCGATACCAAGTGGACCGGCGGCACCAAGGGTTCGCACATCGTGCTGGATCACCCGGAACTGCTCGCCGCTACCGGAGGCCGCGAAATCTTCTTCGAGCATGAAGACGGCCGAATCGTGCTCATCTACCCGATGCTCGGCCGCGTGCTGGTCGGCACCACCGACCTCGAGCACGACATGAACGAGCCAGCGGTATGCACCGACGAGGAAGTCGACTACTTCTTCGAGCTGGTCCACCATGTTTTCCCGGGCATCAAGGCCACCAGGGAACAGATCGTCTACAAGTTCTCCGGCGTGCGCCCCCTGCCCAGCCATGACGACACCGCGCCAGGCTTCGTATCCCGCGATTACCAGATCAAGGAAACCCGCCTGACCGACGCGACCACCATGCTCTCGCTGATCGGCGGCAAGTGGACCACCTTCCGCGCACTGAGCGAGAACCTCGGCGGAAAGGCCCTGGAATTCCTCGGCGCCCGTGAAGTGAAGTCCACCGCCGGCGTAGCCATCGGTGGCGGAAAGAACTTCCCGGCCAACGAGGGCGAACTCGCCGCTTGGTATGCCGCGCGCGAGTCCAAGGCCGGCCGCGAACGCTTGCGCGTGCTGCTCGAACGCTATGGCACCGGAGCCGATGCCCTGCTGGAAATCATCGGCGGCAACGAAACCATGCTAGAGCACACCAACGAGCTGTCCTGCCAGGAGTTGGCCTACATGGCGAACCAAGAGCAGGTGGGCCGGTTGATCGATGTCTTCATCCGCCGCACCAACCTGGCCTTCCGCGGCCTGGTCACGAAGGATTTGGTAATCGAGGCAGCTAATTGCCTTGCAGAGCCGATGGGTTGGGACCAGTCCCAGACCCAAGCCGAGATCGACCATTCGCTCTCAGTACTCGCAGAAGCCCACGGAGTCACCCTGGTCTAACCTGCATCCAGGCCGGCGGCAAGGCGCCGCTGGCACTCGAAACCACTAAGAGGTCAACGTTGTCCACTCACGTGTTTCTCGCCGAATTAGCCGGCACTTTCATTCTCCTGCTGATGGGCGGCGGCGTCTGCGCGAACGTCGCCCTGAAAGGCACTCTCGGCAGCGCCGCGGGCTGGGTAGCCATCAGCTTCGGCTGGGGCCTGGGCGTCTATTGCGGCGTCTGGATAGCTGGGATCTCCGGAGCCCACCTGAACCCGGCAGTCACCCTGGGCCTGCTGGTCAACCCGGACGTTGCCGAGTACGCCCCCGGCGTCGCCAAGACCATGGCCAATACGCTGCTCTACTTCGCGGCGCAGTTCATTGGCGCCTTCCTGGGTGCCGTGGGCACCTGGCTGTCCTACAAGAAGCACCTGGATGATCCGCAGAACGCGGGCACGCAGCTGGGCGTCTTCGCCACCGGACCGGCCATCCGCTCCTACGGCTGGAACCTGGTCTCGGAAATCTTCGGCACCTTCGTCCTGGTGTTCGTGATCGCCGGACTGGGGCACACTCCTCACGAGCTTGGCCCGCTGGCTGTCGGCCTGCTGGTTGTTGCCATCGGCCTGTCCCTGGGTGGAGCCACCGGCTACGCCATCAACCCGTTCCGCGACCTCGGTCCACGAATTGCCCACGCCATCCTGCCGATCAAGGGCAAGGGCTCCTCCGACTGGTCCTACTCGTGGGTTCCGTTGGCTGGTCCAGCCATCGGCGGTATCCTTGGCGGACTTGCCGCCGCGCCAATGTTCTAGAAAGAGAGCAGTGAATCATGAGTGAAAAATTCGTCATCGCCATTGACCAAGGCACGACCAGCTCCCGCGCAATTGTCTTCACGCACGCCGGTGAGGTGCATTCGGTAGGCCAGAAGGAACACGAGCAGATCTTCCCGGCTGCCGGATGGGTCGAGCACGATCCAGCCGAAATCTGGAGCAACGTGCGCGAAGTGATTGGCCAGGCCCTGTCCAAGGCCAACCTGACCCGCCACGACATCGAGGTCGTCGGCATCACCAACCAGCGTGAAACCGCGGTGGTGTGGGATAAGAACACCGGCGAAGCCGTCTACAACGCGATCGTCTGGCAGGACACCCGTACCCAGGACATCGTCGACGAACTGGCAGCCGATGGCGGCCTGGAACGCTACAAGCAGACCGTTGGCCTGCCCCTGGCGACCTACTTCTCCGGCACCAAGATCAAGTGGATCCTGGACAATGTCGAAGGTGCCCGGGAGCGTGCCGAAGCAGGCGACCTGCTCTTCGGCACCACCGACAGCTGGGTGCTGTGGAACCTGACCGGCGGCGTGGACGGCGGCGTGCACGTCACCGACGTGACCAACGCATCACGTACCCTGTTCATGGACCTCAAGACCCTGGACTGGGACGAGAAGATCCTGGCTGACTTCGGCGTGCCGCGCTCGATGATGCCGCAGATCCGCTCTTCTTCGGAGGTCTACGGCTCCGTGCACACCAACCAGCTGCTGCGCGAGGTGCCCGTTGCAGGCATCCTGGGCGACCAGCAGGCGGCGACCTTCGGCCAGGCGGCCTTCACCGCAGGTACCGCGAAGAACACCTACGGTACCGGTTGCTTCCTGATCTTCAACACCGGCACAGAGATCGTGAATTCGACCAACGGCCTGCTGACCACCATGGCCTACAAGCTGGGCGAAAACGCACCGGTGTACGCCTTGGAAGGTTCCATTGCCGTGGCCGGGTCGCTGATCCAGTGGCTGCGCGACAATATCGGCATGATCGCTACCGCTCCGGAGATCGAGGAACTGGCAGCAAAGGTGGAGGACAACGGCGGCGTGTACATCGTTCCGGCCTTCTCCGGATTGTTCGCACCATATTGGCGCTCGGATGCCCGTGGCGCGATCGTGGGCTTGACCCGCTATGCGAACAAGAACCACATCGCCCGTGCGGCCCTGGAGTCCACCGCATTCCAGACTCGCGAAGTCCTGGATGCGGTCAACGCCGACGCAGAGGTTCCGCTCACCGAACTGAAGGTCGACGGCGGCATGGTGGCCAACGAAGCCCTGATGCAGTTCCAGGCTGACATCCTCGGCGTGCCAGTGGTTCGCCCGAAGGTCACCGAGACCACCGCACTGGGTGCAGCCTACGCTGCTGGCCTGGCCGTTGGCTTCTGGAAGGACCTGGGCGAACTGGAAGACAATTGGGCCGAGGACAAGCGCTGGGAGCCAACCATGGATGAGGCTACGCGTGAGCGCAGCTTGCGCCTGTGGAAAAAGGCTGTCACCCGCACCTTCGACTGGGTCGACGAAGATACCAAGGCCTAAGCGCAACCGTGGCTTGGCCGGTTCCGAGCCGGCCGCAACCGGCAACGCCCGAATCACCCGGATGGGTGGTTCGGGCGTTGCCGGTTTAACCCGCGGGGCAGCTCAATCGCCTCAATCGCCCGATGCGGCCTCAGGGGTGTCTTCCTGGCCTGGACGCGCGGTTTCCTGCGCGGCGGGTCTGCGGCGCGCGGGGGACTCGCCGGCTTGCCGGGCGTCCCAATAGGTATTGCGGCGGGGCTTTTGCTCCGGATCGACATGTGCAGGCATGACCACGTGCGGCAGCCCATCGACATCGACGACCTCGAGCTGTCCGGCATGGCGCTTGTGGTGATCGGACGTGCACATTCCCGCCCCGGACCAGACACTGGTTTCGCCGCCTTCGGACCAGGGCTTCTGGTAGTGGTCGGTTTCGACATGATCCGGCGGCGCGGTGCAGTCGGGCACGATGCAGCCGCGATCCCGGGCCATGATCGCTTCGCGGATCCGGCCTTTGTGGTAGCGCATCTTGCGCCCCATATCCAGCACTTGGCTGTTGCCGCCGAGGACCATCGGGATGATGTTCGCCCTGGCGAGCAGCTGCCGGAGTTCTCCGGGCGGGATGTCGATGCCATTTGCGGTCATGCCGTGCGCGTCCGCCAGGTTCTGCAGATCCGCGAGCCACAGGTAGACCACGAACTTCGGGATGACGACTTTTCGCTCGCCGCCAGCAAATGGTGCGCGCAACAGCGCCATGAACGCGTTGAGCCGGCGACGATGCAGATCGGGCTGCCCGGCGGGGGAGTCCTGCTGGTGCGGCTCGTCTTGCGCCTCGTCTTGAGCCTCGTCTGGGGCCTCTGCCTGCTTTGCGGTGCGTCCGCCATCGGGATTCTGGCCATCGTGAGCTTCTGGTTCCTCTTCGGCCCACGGCGGCATGGGCTGATCGCTGCGCAGCCACGACGGCGGCTCGGGTGCGGCTCCACTTCCGTTGCCAGCGTTCTGGCCTGCCGTGGACTCCTGGTCCGCTTGGGAGTCCTGGCCCTCTCGCGGGCCGCCGCTGGCGCTGGATCCCGAACCCGCCGGGCGCTGCTGCTGGGGATCGCGATCGGCCCGGCCGGCCTTGGTTCGTGGGTTGCCGGCCTGCGTGAGCACCGAATGAACCAGCTGCGCATCGGTGGCATCGGTGCGCAGCGAGAAGAAATGCACGCCGTTTTTCACCGGGCCGATGAACATGCCGAGCTTGGGAGGCAGCTGCTTGCCGTGCAGTTCTTTGTAGGTCCTGATTGAGGTGCTGATCTGCTTCTGCGCGGCGGCGGGGCCCAGCTCCCGCAGGGAGTGGGCCGCGGCTTGGTCCAGGCTGCGGCCATCGGTGCCATGCGCCAGCAGCGGCACGGGCACGCCGTCAAAGATGGTGTCCTGCGGTTCGAGCCGTTCAAGGCGCCGCGCGGCGGAAGCGATGGCCCGGCGGTTGGCAGCGCCCTGCCCGTAGAGTTCGGCCAGATGCTTGAAACGCGGCGCGCAGATGCCGCCATCGGGGGTGCGCCGGCCAATGAGCAGGTGCGCGTCGGCAATGCGCCGTTGGGCTTCGAAGTAGCTGATGCCCAGCCATGCGGCCAGCAGCTGGGCGGTGTCCTTGTAGCAGCAGCGCCCCGGGGCAAGGTCCGGTTCCCCGGCAAAGAGCCCGTCGCTGATGGCGTCGGGGTCATCCGCAGGCAAACGCAGGGCCGCGTAGCTGTCCAGTGCCAGCGCCCGGGCGCCGGTGGCCTCGGCATGCAGTGCGCCGGCGTGTTGCTCGCAATGGACTTGCTGGGCGAACCTTTCGGTGAGCTGCAGATGCGCCAGGACCAGGCGCGGGTCGCCCGCATCGCGCACCAGCTTGCCCAGCGCGGCATACAGGGCCAGGCACAGGTAGCCAAGGCGCAGCACCATGGCACCGGACAAGGCCGGTCCGAGGTGCATCGGGGCCTGGCATGCGGTGCGCAATGCGGCGATCAGGGCTGGCGCGTTCATGGCTCCATGATCGGGCGCTGGAAGCTCCTGCCCCTGCGGGCAGCTGCGGGATGTGGATAACTGCGGTGGCGCCGCGTTTGCCGCTGTGTGCAATCTTGCGCTTCATCGATGCGCGCGTGGGCAGGGGATATGCGATAGAATCGCGATATGAATCCGAAGCGCAACCTAGACTGAGCACGGCCCGTTGGCCGTACCCCCGAGTGGAAATTTGGGGGCTTTTGTTGTGTCTGGAACCAAGAACAAGTTTTTCCTATCGGAAATTTTCCGCAAAGCGTGTGAGAAGAGCAGCGTGACATCATCGACGAACGAATCCAGGACCTACGACTTCAAGGACATCGAGTCCAAGTGGCTTCCGGTGTGGGACGAACTACAGGTGTTCAAGCCCGCCGATGATGGCAGCCGCGAACGCCGCTATGTGCTGGACATGTTCCCCTACCCATCGGGCGATCTGCACATGGGCCACGCCGAGGCCTTCGCCATGGGCGATGTGGTCGCGCGCTACTGGCGCTTGCGCGGCTATGACGTGATGCACCCGATCGGCTGGGACTCCTTCGGCCTGCCCGCAGAGAATGCCGCGATCAAGCGCAATGCCCACCCTGCCGAGTGGACCTACAAGAACATCGATACCCAGGCCGCCAGCTTCAAGCGCTACGCGATCTCCGCCGATTGGGATCGCCGCTTGCACACCTCGGATCCGGAGTACTACCGCTGGACCCAGTGGCTGTTCAACAAGTTCTACGAGAAGGGCCTGGCCTACCGCAAGGACCACCCGGTGAACTGGTGCCCGAAGGACCAGACCGTGCTGGCCAACGAGCAGGTCGTCAATGGCGCTTGCGAGCGTTGCGGCACTGCGGTGACCAAGAAGTCGCTGAACCAGTGGTACTTCAAGATCACCGAATACGCTGACCGCCTGCTTGAGGACATGGAGCAGCTCAAGGGCCATTGGCCTGAGCGCGTGCTGCTGATGCAGAAGAACTGGATCGGCCGTTCCGAAGGCGCCGAGGTCACCTTCGGGATCGAAGCGCACGAGGACAAGCCTGCGCTGCAGATCCCGGTCTTCACCACCCGCCCGGACACCCTGTACGGTGCTACCTTCATGGTGGTCGCCGCCGACGCGCAGCTGGCTGGCGAACTGGTCACCGATGAGCACCGCGCCGCCTTGGAGGAATACCAGGAGCAGGTCAAGGCCCTGTCCGAGATCGAGCGCCAGTCCAGCGAACGCGAGAAGACCGGCGTATTCACCGGCCGCTACGCGATCAACCCGCTCTCCGGGGAGAAGCTGCCGGTCTGGGCGGCGGACTACGTGCTGGCCGACTACGGCACCGGAGCCATCATGGCCGTGCCTGCGCACGACCAGCGCGACCTGGACTTCGCCAAGGCCTTTGACCTGCCAGTACGCGTGGTCGTCGAAACCGGTCTGGAAGACCCGAACGAAACCGGCACCGCCACCGCGGGCGAAGGCCAGCTGGTCAATTCGGGGCAGCTGTCCGGTTTGGAGAAGACCGAGGCGATCGCCAAGGCCATTGAGATCGTGGAAGCTGCCGGCACCGGCAAGCACACCATCAACTTCCGCCTGCGCGACTGGTTGCTGTCCCGCCAGCGCTTCTGGGGCACCCCGATCCCGATCATCCACTGCGCCGATTGCGGCGAGGTCCCGGTTCCCGACGACCAGCTGCCGGTGCGCCTGCCCGATAACCTGCGCGGCGAGCAACTGGCCCCGAAGGGCACCTCCCCGCTGGCCGCCGCCGAGGAATGGGTCAACGTGGCCTGCCCGCAGTGCGGCGGCGCCGCCAAGCGCGACACCGACACCATGGACACCTTCGTGGATTCCTCCTGGTACTTCCTGCGCTTCGTCTCCCCGCAGTACACGCAGGGCCCTTTCGACCCGAAGGCCGTGCGCGACTGGATGCCGGTAGGCCAGTACGTCGGCGGGGTCGAGCACGCGATCCTGCACCTGCTGTACTCGCGCTTCTTCACCAAGGTCATCCACGACCTGGGCCTGATCGACGCGACCGAGCCGTTCTCCGCGCTGCTGAACCAGGGCCAGGTCCTGAACGGCGGCAAGGCGATGAGCAAGTCGCTGGGCAACGGCGTGGATTTGGGCGAGCAGCTGGACAAGTTCGGCGTCGACGCGGTACGCCTGACCATGGTCTTCGCCTCCCCGCCGGAGGACGACGTGGACTGGGCCGATGTCTCCCCATCGGGTTCGCAGAAGTTCCTGGCCCGCGCCTGGCGCATCGCCCAGGACACCACCAGCGAGGCCGGCGTGGACTACGCGGCAGGGGACAAGGCGCTGCGCCAGGTCACCCACCGCACCGTGCATGAATCCGCCGCGCTGCTGGATTCGGGCAAGTTCAACGTGGTCATCGCCAAGACCATGGAGCTGGTCAACGCGACCCGCAAGACCATCGACTCCGGTGCCGGGGCAGCGGACCCGGCAGTGCGCGAGGCCGCCACGGTGACCGCCCAGCTGCTGAGCATGTTCGCCCCGTACACCGCAGAGGACATGTGGGAAGCGCTGGGCTATGCGCCCTCCGTGGTCACCAGCGCCTGGCCTGAAGTGGACGAGTCGCTGCTGGTCGATGACACCATCACCGCGGTCGTGCAGATCAAGGGCAAGGTCCGTGCCCGCCTGGAGGTTCCGGTGGACATCACCGAGGAGCAGCTGCGCGCCCAGGCCCTGGCCCACGAGTCGGTGATCCGGATGCTCGATGGCAAGGAGCCGCTGAAGGTCATCGTGCGTGCGCCGAAGCTCGTGAACGTGGTTCCCGCCCCGTAAGCTCGGCTCATGACTGAACGCCAGAAAAGCTCGCGCGCGGGCTGGCTGCCCAAGTGGCTGGCCCCGCGCGGGCTTTCGCGTACCCGGATCGGGGTCGTCTCCGATTCGGCGTCCTGCCTGCCCGGGCATTTCGGGCCGCATCCGGACTTCATCGAAGTGCCGATCCCGATCATCGTGGACAACCATGTGCACGGCGAAGACCTGCAGGCGCTGATGATGGGCCTGGCCATGGGCAAGGCGGTGAAAACCTCGCGCCCGGCGCCAGGCGAGTTCGAACGCGCCTACCGGCAGCTGCTCGACGCCGGCTGCGAGTCGATCATCTCGATCCACATGTCCGGGGCGCTGTCGGGCACCGTGGAGGCGGCCCGCTTGGCGGCCCGCAGCTTTGACGCACCAATCACCGTGGTCGATTCGCGCACCGTGTGCCTGCCCCAGGGATTTGCCGTGGCCGATGTGCTGGCTGCCCGCGCCGCCGGCGCCCCGCTGGAAATGCTCGAGCAGATCGCCGGCACGGCCACCGCCAACACCGTGTACTTCGCGGTGCCAAGCCTTGAGCAGCTGCGCCGCGGCGGCCGGATCAGCGCGCTGTCCTCCGTGGTCGGCAGCTTGCTGAATTTCAAGCCGATCCTCGGGATTGCCGAGGGCTCGATCGTCGCCCTGGAAAAGCCCCGCTCCTTCGCGCGCGCCACCGCACGGCTGGTCGCCCTGGCCTTGCGCGACGCCCGCGACGCCAGTGGCGAGGTGCGGCTGGGGGTGATGCATTTCGGCGCCGAGGAACTGGCCGAGGAAATCGCCACCGAACTGGCACCGTTCAGCGCCATGCCGGTCGTGGTCGAGTCCCTTCCGGCGGTGCTGGCCGCGCATACCGGCCTGGGCGTGATCGCCGTGTGCGTCGCCCCCAGCTATCCACAGTCGGAGTCCATCCTGGATCGGCCGCCGGCGCCATAGCCCAGACTGTGGCCCATGGGCCGCCACGACTTTTTCAACAAATACGCGCCACGTCCCGGTCGCCTGAGATTCGCGATCTCGCGCGTGGCCGTGCTGGTGCTGGTCATCGTGGTGCTCGCCTGGATTGCGATCTCCATCCTGCTCGCGCCACCGCCGGTCGCCCAGGAGCTTGAAACAGTTCCGCTGGTATCGGACCCGTCCGCTTCGGCGCCGGCGGACCACCAGTCCCCGAGCCCGGCCGCACCCGAGGTCACGGTCCACGTGGTCGGCGCGGTGAAGAAGCCCGGCGTCTACCAGCTGCCCGTGGATTCGCGGATTGCCGACGCGGTGGACGCCGCCGGCGGGCTGGCCAAAGGCGCACGTGCGCAGATGGTGAACCTGGCGGCCAAACTGGTCGACGGCCAGCAGGTGGTCCTTCCGGGCGCCGAAACGGCCACGGAACTAGCCGCGGCACCGAGCGCGACGGCGGGCGGGAAGATTTCGCTCAACAGTGCCGATTCCCAGACCCTGCAGGAGCTTCCGGGGATCGGTCCGGCATTGGCAGCCCGGATCATCGACTTCCGCACCGAGAACGGCCCGTTCAGCTCCGTGGAAGAGCTGGATGCGGTACCGGGCATCGGTCCGGCGCTGCTGGGCCAGCTGAGCGAACTGGTGATCCCGTGAACACCGATTTCCGCGGCCTGTGGCTGCTGGGCGGCGCGTGGACCGCCGCCTACTTCACCCTCCCAGTCTGGTTGCTCTGGGCACTTTCCGCGCTGATGGCTATCCTGTTGTTCCTGCTATTGCGGCCCCGGCACGACCGCGCCTACGCGGCGCCATGGTTTACCGGTCCCATTATCCTGCTCCTGGGGGTGGTGGCCGTCAGCAGCCTGGCCTTCACCGACCCCCAGTGCCAGCTGCCGGGCGCCGGCGAGCAACAGCGCCGTGCCGTGGCCCGCTTCGAGGACCCGGCTACCGCGCAGGGCCAGGGGGCTGCCGCCGGCCGGGCGGAAATCCAGCGGTACTGGGCCAACGGCCAATGGGTGCCATGCCGGGTGCCGGTCTTCCTCACCATTGATTTCGGGGTGCCGGCCACTGCGGGTGAGTTCGAGACCATCCTCGACTTGGAAGCAGCAGCTGCCGGCGCCTTCGATTGGTGGGCGCATGCCGCCAGTGAACCGCAGGTGAGCTCCTGGGTTGAGCCTACCGCCGCGGATTACCTCAAGGAACGGTTCACCCAGGGCCTGCGCGGCCTGCCGGACAATGCCCAGGCGCTGCTGCCTGGCATGCTCTATGGCGATCGTTCCGGACAGGACGAAGCGTTGAGCGAGGCGATGAGATCCAGCGGGTTGAGCCACCTGACCGCGGTGAGCGGATCGAACATTGCCCTGATCGGGGCCATTGTGCTGGTGCTGCTCCGGCTGTTTTCGGTGCCACGGGCACCCAGCGCGATCTTGATGATTGGCGTGGTCGGGCTCTTCGCCTGGTTTGCCGGGCCGGATCCCAGTGTCCTGCGCGCCAGCCTGATGGGCAGCATTGCGGTCATCTCGGTGCTGCTGGGTCGTGGCCAAGGCTCTCTGGGAATACTGTGCCTGAGCGGAACCGCCTTGCTGGCTATCGATCGCTCGCTGGGTGCCGAACCGGCCTTCGCCCTGTCGATGCTGGCGACCCTGGGAATCATCATGCTCGCCCCGGCCCTGACCGAAATTCTTCTCCGCATATTCCCGGCCTGGTTCGCGCAGCTGACGGCCATTTGCTGCGCGGCACAGTTCACCTGCCTGCCGGTGGTCATCGCGTTGAATTCGGATTTCAGCCTGTACTCGCTGCCCGCGAACCTCGTGGTCGCGCCGTTGCTGCCCTTGATTACTGCGCTCGGCATGGCCTGCCTGCTGCTGTGCACGCCGTGGCCAGCGCTGGAATCGGTGCTGATCTGGGTTCCGGGGCTGCCGGCAGAAGCCATTGGCCAGGTGGCCCATTTCGTTTCCGGGCTCCCCGGTGCCGCCCGGCCGTGGCCCGAAGGCCTACCCGGAATCGTCTTGGCAGTGATGCTCTCCCTGGTGCTTTGCACCCTGCTGGTGCTGGGCCGGGAAACCGAGAGGCTCCGGGTCAGGCAGGTGTCCCTAAGCGTGCTGGGAGCGATCCTGGTATTCGCCGTAGCGCTCGTTCTGCCTGCGACGCTGTTCTACCGGGAAGATATCGCGCCGCATTGGAGCATTGCCATGTGCGATGTGGGCCAGGGCGACGCCTTCGTCATCAATCTGGGGGATTCAGAGGGCTGGCTGATCGATACCGGACCACCGGAGAGCGGGTTGCTGCTGTGCCTGGAGCGGCTGGGCATCAGCACCTTGAGCAAGGTCTTCATCACGCATACCCACAGCGACCATTTCGGGGCCGTGGGCGAGCTGGAGAATTCGCACGTAAAGATTGGTGAACGCCTGGTCTCGACTGGGTTCGACCTTGAACTATGGCCCGGTGCACGCGCCTTGGAGCCCGGTACGCGGCAGGCTGCAGGGGAGGTGGGCTTCGAAGTCGTGGGCCCCGAGGCGCGCTTCGCGAAATACGCCGAACCCAACGATACATCGCTGGTCATCCGGTTCAGCTTTTCCACCGGGTCCGGAACCATCGATCTCTTCACAGCCGGGGACATGGAAACCGAAGCCATGGATCGCCTGCTGCGCCTGCATCCGCAAGGGCATGCAGCGATCCTGAAAGCCTCGCACCATGGGGCACGCAACGGCGGTACCGAAATCATCGAGCAGATCCGTCCGCAGATCCTGCTGGTCTCCGCGGGGAAGGATAATTCCTATGGCCATCCGCACCCCGAAACCCTGGAGATGGCGCAGCAGGTCGGCGCGACGGTGATTCGCACCGACCAATCGGGTACCGTACTGCTCACATTTACCAGCCAGGGCGTTCTGGGTACCGCCCTGGGTACGCCAGTTCGGTAGGATCGTTATATCGACCGATGCACTAAGGAGTTCGATGGCACGCGCCCAAGCAAATCCGGGTATCTCATGGCGGGAACTGCGCCCGCAACCACTGATCCTGTTGACCGGTTCAGAGGATTACCTCGCTTCGCGCGCCTTCGAATTGCTGCGTTCCCAGGCATCCCAGCGGGACGATATCCAGCACACGCGTCTTGACGCGGCAAAGTACGAGCCTGGAGAGCTGCTCATGGCCACCAGCTCTTCGCTGTTTTCCAGCGCCAATCTGGTCGAGGTCCACGAACTGGCCCACATGAACGAGTACTTCCTCAAGGACGCCCTGGCCTACCTGAAAGACCAGGCTCCCGAGAATGTGCTCATCATGCATTACTCGGGTGGTACGCGCGGCAAGAAGCTGATTGACGCAATCAAAGCTGCCGGTGCCCTGATCGTCAATTGCCAACCGGTGAAAAAGGACTCCGAGAAGATCGACTTCGTCCAGTCCGAATTCAAGGCCGCCAAGCGCCGGATTACCAATGACGCGGTCAAAGCCCTCGTAGCGGCGGTAGGCAACTCGCTGGCAGAGCTTGGATCGAGCTGCTCCCAGCTGATTGCCGACACCACGGGAACCATTGACCAGGATACGGTCGACAGGTACTACGGCGGCCGGGTTGAAGCAACTGCGTTCAAGGTGGCCGATGCCGCAATTTCCGGCAACGCCCAGATGGCGCTTCGCACTTTGCGCCATGCGCTGGGTACTGGAACCGACCCGATTCCCATTGTGGCCACCTTGGCGATGAAGGTCCGCCAGATCGCCAAGGTCGCCGGCGTGAATGAACCCGCAGCTTCATTGGCATCCGAGTTGGGGATGGCGCCGTGGCAAGTTCAGCAGGCGCAGCAGCAGGCTCGCGGCTGGAAACGCAGCGATCTTGCCCTGTGCGTCGAAGAAATAGCGAATACCGACCGCATGGTCAAGGGCGGCAGCCGTTCACCGGGCTACGCGCTGGAACACGCCATCATGTTCATTGCAGGCAAGGCTCCGGGACGCTAGCCGCTGAGGTTCCAGGTGGGGCGGGCACGATGCACTCCTGCGCGCTCCCACTGCTCTTTAATGAAGGCTAGCCATCAGCGCGTGCCTGCCTGGAAGCTTCGATGAGCAGTTCCGGGCAAAACAAAACCCCCGCACTCGATGAGTGCGGGGGAGTTGATGAAGTCTAAGCTCGGCTTAGAGGGCGTTAACCTTCTTGGCGATAGCCGACTTGCGGTTAGCAGCGTTGTTCTTGTGCAGAACACCCTTGCTTACAGCCTTGTCGATCTTCTTGCCAGCCAGGCGCAGTGCCTCGGTTGCCTTTTCCTTGTCACCGGAGACTACTGCCTCGTTGACGTTACGGATCACGGTCTTGACCTCGGAACGGACAGCTACGTTACGCAGACGTGCCTTCTCGTTGGTCAGGATACGCTTCTTCTGGGACTTGATGTTAGCCACTTTAATAAACTCTCTCGTTTATCGTTTTATACGGTCGGTAGAGGGTTCATCCTTCAGGCCATCGACTGAGCGGTGTGGGGCACCTATGGCGACCCGAAGGGGGCGTGTTGCCCAACCTGCGCAACACACAAAGATTAACTTTATCAGATAGGGAGCCTGACAACGAGTGCTTATGCGCGTTCGTTTAGGGCGTTCACCACATTTGAGAAGCGTTCGCGATCCAGGATGGCGCCTTCGCGGCGGACGGCTTGCTCGCCGACTCGGATAATGCGATCGAGCTTGACCTCGCTCGGACGCCGCTCGCGGTCCCAGTCCCCGGTACCGATGTCCATGTAGTTGCGGTCGCGGTGATCCGAGTTGTTCTTGTCCTTGCTGGTGAGCATCAACCCCAGCAGCCAGCCACTATCACGGCCGACGATCAGCACCGGGCGATCCTTGCCCTGCGAATAATCCTCTTCATAGGGAACCCAAGTCCAGACAATTTCTCCCGGATCGGCGTTGCCGTCCTTCGCCGGGTTGTACTCGTAGTGAATCTTGCCACGGTAATCACCCGGGTAGCCAGCACCCGCTGGAGAATCCTGCATGGAGTTGGCACGAGAGCGGCTTCCGGCAGTGCTCGGGGACCCGCTGGCCCCGCGGTTGCTGGCCGGGCGCTTGCTTGCCGAATTTGCGCGGACCTTGCTGATTTCCTTCAGCGCGCGCATGACGATGCTAAATATCTTCTCTGGATTCAGTGCCATGGACGACAAACTATCAGTTTCAGGCTGTCGAAATATGAGAAGACGCGGAAATCATGACAGAATGGAAGCTAATCCAACTATGTCTTTTAGTCAGCTAGTGAGGTCTGTTTAGGTGTCTCCATTGGCCCGCACCGCTCCGGTGCCTGCCGCGACCGATCCGTCGCTCATCCGTAACTTCTGCATCATTGCCCATATCGACCACGGTAAGTCGACCCTGGCCGACCGGATGTTGCAACTGACCGGCGTTGTCGCTGCCCGCGACATGAAGGCACAGTACCTCGACCGCATGGACATCGAGCGCGAACGCGGCATCACCATCAAGTCCCAGGCTGTGCGCATGCCGTGGGGAGCCGAAGATGGCACCCCCTATGCACTGAACATGATCGATACCCCCGGGCACGTCGACTTCACCTACGAAGTCTCGCGTTCGCTGGCCGCCTGCGAAGGCGCGATCCTGCTAGTTGACGCCGCCCAGGGCATCGAGGCGCAGACCCTGGCCAACCTCTATTTGGCTATCGAGGGCGATCTGACGATCATCCCTGTGCTCAATAAGATCGACCTGCCCAACGCGCAGCCGGAAAAGTACGCTGCCGAGCTGGCCAACCTGATCGGTTGCGAGCCAGAAGACGTGCTGAAGGTTTCGGGCAAGACCGGTGAAGGTGTTGAAGCACTGCTCGATGAGGTCATCAAGCAGCTCCCGCCGCCTGTCGGCGATGCCAAGGCTCCGGCTCGCGCAATGATCTTCGACTCCGTATACGACACCTACCGTGGCGTGGTGACCTACGTTCGAGTTGTCGATGGCAATCTGTCTCCTCGCGAGAAGATCCAGATGATGTCCACCGGCACCACCCACGAACTGCTGGAAATCGGCGTATCCTCGCCGAACCCCGAGCCCACCAAGGGCCTGGGCGTTGGCGAAGTGGGCTACCTGATCACCGGTGTCAAGGACGTGCGCCAGTCCAAGGTCGGCGATACCGTCACCAACTTCCACAAGCCGGCCACCGAGTCCCTGGGCGGGTACGAAGAGGCCAAGCCAATGGTCTTCTCCGGCCTGTACCCGATGGACGGCACCGACTACCCGGTACTGCGTGATGCGCTGGATAAGCTGCAGCTCAACGATGCTGCGCTGACCTACGAACCGGAAACCTCCGTGGCCCTGGGCTTCGGCTTCCGCGTGGGCTTCCTGGGCCTGCTGCACCTGGAAATCACCCGCCAGCGACTGGAATCCGAATTCAATCTGGACCTGATTTCCACGGCGCCGAACGTGGTGTACGAGGTCATGGGCGAAGACAAGCAGATGATTACGGTCACCAACCCCTCGGAATTCCCGGATGGCAAGATCCTGGAAGTCCACGAGCCAATGGTTGCCGCCACCATCCTGGCGCCCAGCGAATTCATCGGCTCGGTCATGGAACTGTGCCAGACCCGCCGCGGCACCATGCGCGGCATGGACTACCTCTCCGAGGACCGTGTCGAAATGCGCTACCACCTTCCGCTGGCTGAGATCGTGTTCGACTTCTTCGACCACCTCAAGTCCAAGACCCGCGGCTATGCTTCGCTGGACTGGAAGGCCGACGGCGAGCAGGTTGCAGATCTGGTCAAGGTCGACATCCTGCTCCAGGGCGAGCAAGTGGATGCCTTCAGCGCCATTACGCACCGCGACAAGGCCTACAACTACGGGACCATGATGACCTCGAAGCTGCGTGAGCTGATTCCTCGCCAGCAGTTCGAAGTTCCAATCCAGGCCGCGATCGGTTCGCGCATCATTGCCCGCGAGAACATCCGCGCAATCCGCAAGGACGTTCTTGCCAAGTGCTACGGCGGCGATATCAGCCGCAAGCGCAAGCTGCTGGAAAAGCAGAAGGAAGGCAAGAAGCGCATGAAGATGGTCGGCCGCGTGGAGGTTCCGCAGGAAGCCTTCATTGCCGCACTGTCCACCGACGAGCCGAAAAAGAAGTAAATGCCTTCAGTACTGCCTGACGGCGATCCGGCTCCGGCCGATGGTCTGCTCCCTGCCTCATGCGCGCATGAGGCACAGGGGCGGACCATGTCCTTTTATGTGCATATTCCGTTCTGCACCGTCCGTTGCGGCTACTGCGATTTCAACACGTACACCGCCACGGAGCTGGGCTCCGGTTCCAGCCAAGCAACCTACGCTGCCACCGTCAGCAAGGAAATCAGCTTCGCCCGCGAGGTGATGGACCGTTCGGGCCAACCGCACCGCGAAATTGAAACTGTCTTCTTCGGCGGCGGAACTCCCACGCTGCTGCCCGCCGGAGACCTGGTCTCGGTGCTCGGCCGGATCCGCGACGACTTCGGCCTGAAGCCGGGTGCGGAAATCACCACGGAGGCCAACCCGGATTCGGTGACCCGCGAAAGCCTGCAGGAGCTGGCCGACGGCGGGTTCACCCGCGTGTCCTTCGGCATGCAGTCCGCGGTGCCCCACGTGCTCAAGGTGCTTGAGCGCACCCATGATCCGAAGCGCGTTCCGCAAGCCGTTGCGTGGGCGCGCGAGGCCGGCCTGGATGTCAGTGTCGATCTGATTTATGGCACTCCGGGGGAGAGCCTGGCAGACTGGCGCACCAGCATCGAAGCCGCGTTGAGCTACGAACCTGATCACATTTCGGCGTATGCGCTGATCATCGAGGAAGGCACCAAGCTGGCGGCCCAGATTCGCCGTGGCGAGGTACCGAACATCGATGATGACGACCATGCCGAAAAGTACCAGTTGGCCGACGACATGTTTGCCGCGGCCGGTTTCTCCTGGTACGAGGTCAGCAACTGGGCGAAGACCCCGGCGAATGCCTGCCAGCACAACATCGCTTACTGGCAGGGCGGCGACTGGTGGGGCGCAGGCCCCGGCGCGCATTCCCATGTTGGCGGGCTGCGCTGGTGGAATGTGAAGCATCCAGCCGCGTATCAGCAACGGATCGATGCTGGAATCTCCCCGGGCCACGGCCGCGAATACCCGGATGCCGAGGCCGTGCAGCTTGAGCGCACGATGCTGTTGACCCGGCTGGGTTCGGGCATGACGATTAGCGAGCTCGATGAAACCGGACGCAAGAAAGTCGCCGGCTTGATCGCCGACGAGCTGATTGATGCCAAGGCCGCGTTCGCCGGCACATTGATGTTAACGCAGCGAGGCCGGCTCCTGGCCGACCTCGTGGTGCGTGAACTGCTCGATTTCTAAGACTGGGAAACCGCTGCTACTTCATCAGCCGCAGATTGAATTGGTAGCGGTAAGGGCGTCCCTTGTTGGCCTGGATGGCAGCAAGGGCGCCCGAGACCGTCATGAAGACCCAGAGGGCCACGGCGAGTACTGCGAAAAGCCAGCCGATCACCGGCAAGACCATGAGCACATTGAATACGATGGCGAGAATGGTCAGCGGGAACGTGAAATTGAACGCTTCCTTCGATTCCTGTGCAGTGAACGGGCCACGGTCCCGGAATACGGCAAAGACGATTGCCGAAGGAACGCAACCCAAGATGGCACCGAAGTGGGCCATCATTGCCCACTGGCGATCTTCTGAAGGAGTCAGCGGCAGCGCAGAGGTCCTGGAACCTTCGAAGCGGGAATTCTCCGATGGCTTCGTCTGGCGTGATGTCACTATTTTTCCTTGTCTTGCTAAGTGTGGTTCCTCTTATCATAGCGACCGCGGCTGGGCGCACGGGGAGATTCGCAGACTAATCTCCAACTATTAGTCAATCGTTAGGAAACCGTAATCTTCGGTCGTGAGAAAATCGATCAATTCTTCAATCCGGCCCAAGAGCTGCGGTTCAAGCTGCCCGTAATGCTGCACCGTGGACAAGAGCCGCTGCCATCCGATGCCGATGTCTTCCGCGGTGGAGTGCGGCCAGCCAAAGGCCCGGAGCACACCGGTTTTCCAATCGGTGCCCTTGGGGATCACCGGCCAAGCCTTGATGCCCAGTGTCGCAGGCTTGATCGCCTGCCATACATCCACGTACGGGTGGCCGAGGATCAGCACGTTTTGCGCTGCACCGGGGACCTTCATCGCCTCGGCAACGATGCGCGATTCCTTGCTTCCGGCAACCAGGTGGTCAACCAGGATTCCCAGGCGGCGCTGCGCGGAGGGGGCGAAGTCGCGGATAGCCCCGGCAAGATCGTCCACGCCATGCAGCGGTTCAACGACGATGCCTTCAACACGCAGGTCGTGGCCCCAAACTTTTTCAACCAGCTCAGCGTCGTGCTTGCCTTCTACCCAGATGCGGCTTGCCCTGGCTTCCCGGGCCTTCAGTCCGGCAACGGCACGCGAACCCGAAGCCGAGACCAGCTTCTGGGGCGGTGCGGCCTTGGCAACGGGATCAATGATCTGCACCGCTTCGCCTTCGAGGAAGAACCCGAAGCCCGCCTGGAAGGAGCGGGTCTTGCCGTGTCGGTCCTCGAGCACGATCACGCGCATGCCACCGGATTTCTCGGTACGGATGACTTCTCCTACCCATCCTGAGGTGGCATCTTCCAGAATCATGCCACGTTCAACAGGGACCTGGCGGAGTTTTTTCGGTGCCGGTGCACTCAGATCCCGTGGTCCCCAGGAGTAATTAGTCACGTACTGCCTTTCGCTGTGATCGAATACGCTCGAAATCCAATGCTAGCAACTGCTGAACGTATTAGACTTGGCACTTGACAGGTTAGAGTGCCAAAGCCGGGCACAGGGAATCCAAGGAGGTGCTGTTGTGACAGAGCCGCGACGCCTAGACGTTCTGCGTGCCATCGTGGAGGACTACGTCCAATCCCGTGAGCCAGTGGGTTCCAAAGCGCTCCTTGACCGGCACAACCTCGGTGTCAGCGCCGCGACGATCCGCAATGACATGGCTATGCTGGAAGAAGAGGGGCTCATAGTCGCTCCGCATACTTCCTCCGGACGGATCCCCACCGAAAAGGGATACCGCCGCTTCGTCGATGAGATCGGCGAGCTCAAGCCGCTGTCGCGGGCTGAACGCGACGCCATCAACAAGATCCTGGACAGCTCCACGGACCTGGACGAGATGCTCAAGAGCACCGTTCGCCTCCTGGCGCGGTTGACCAACCAGGTAGCAATGATCCAGGTGCCGCACTACGACACCGCTTCGTTGAAGAACCTCGATCTGGTCGGACTGGGCTCGGCCCAGGTGCTGATGGTGATGATCGCTTCCAATGGCACGGTGGATCAGCGCATGATGCCGGTCCAGCGTTCCTACAGCGATGATGAGCTGGATGACTTGAAGCTGTGGCTGCTCAACAATTTCGGGGGAGTGAAGCTTGCCGAACTTGCCGGCCGGCTCACCCGCATCGAGCGCAGTTCGACGCAGCAGGCCGACCCCCTGGTGGACCAGGTGATCGGTGCGCTGGAAGAAATGGCCCAGGCGGCCAACGCGCAACGCATCATCATGGCAGGCACCGCGAACCTCGCCCGCGTGGAAGGGGACTTCCCGCTGAGCATAACCCCGGTGCTCGAGGCGCTCGAGGAGCAGGTAGTGCTGCTCAAGCTCTTCTCCGAGCTGGAAGCCGATTCGCGCGGCGTGGCCGTGGCCATCGGCACCGAGCACCACTACGGGCAGCTGTCGGAAGCCGCCGTGGTCGCCACCACCTACGGCACCGATGTGCGCAACAAGCTCGGGGTCCTGGGCCCCACCCGGATGAACTATCCAACCTCCATGGCCTCGGTTCGTGCGGTGGCACGGTACCTGTCGAAGATTTTGGCTAACTAGCCTCGCTGGGCACCGCCCGGCACTACCGAATTTCAAGATTCTCAGGAAAGGACACGGCGAATAACGTGAGCTCGCATTACGAGACCCTAGGCGTCGCCAAGGACGCGACCCCGCAGGAAATCAAGAGTGCCTACCGCAAGTTGGCGCGTAAGCTGCACCCGGATGTAAACCCTAGCGATGACGCTGCAGAACAGTTCAAGCTGGTCACCCGAGCCTACGAAGTCCTTTCCGACCAGACCAAGCGCTCCAACTACGACGCCACCGGCGATGAGAACGGCAACGGCCACCCGGGCTTCGGCGGTGGCGGCCAGGGCTTTGGCGGCTTCGGCGACATCTTCGAGCAGTTCTTCGGTGGCGGCCAGGCCCAGGGCCCGGCATCACGCACCCAGCCGGGCCGCGACGCGCTGATCACCATCACCATCGACCTGGAAGACGCGGTCAAGGGCACGGTCTACCCGCTGGAGATGGAAACCGCTGTCACCTGCAAGACGTGCAACGGTTCGTGCACGCGCGAAGGCACCAGCCCGGTCACCTGCGACATCTGCCATGGCGCAGGCCAGGTGCAGCGTCCAGTGCGTTCATTCCTGGGCCAGATGATGACCGTGGAAACCTGTGCGGCCTGCCGCGGTTTCGGCACCACCATCCCGGACCCCTGCCTGGAGTGCAACGGCGAAGGCCGGGTGCGCGAGCATGTGTCCAAGTCGCTGAACGTTCCTGCAGGTGTCGACTCCGGCACCCGCATCCAGCTGCGCGGACAGGGCGAAGCCGGCCCGGGCGGCGGGCCTAACGGCAACCTGTTCGTCGAGATCGACGTGCGCCGCCATAAGGTCTTCGAGCGCGCCGGCACCGACCTGCACGCCAAGATGAGCCTGCCAATGACCGCCGCCGCACTGGGTTGCGAGCTGAAGCTGGAAACCTTCGACGGCGGCCAGTCCATCAATGTGGAGCCAGGCGCCCAGGATGGCGACACCGTCACCCTGCCGGGCCTCGGTGTGCCGCGCCTGCGCGGAGGCAAGCGCGGGGACATCATCGTGCACCTGCAGGTGGAGACGCCGACCAAGCTCGACGCTGCCCAGCGCGATCTGCTCGAGCAACTGGCCAAGCTGCGTGGCGAAGAACTCTCGGCCGGCCGCGTGGAGCACAGCGGCGGCATGTTCTCCCGCCTGCGCGACAAGCTGAACCAGCGCTAGGCATGAGCAACCACAGCTTCGTCATCGACGCCCAGCAGGGCCGGGACGCAACGGTCGGGGACATTCTTGAACTGGATGGCTCCGAAGCGCACCACGCGGTCACCGTTAAACGGGTCTCCGCGGGCGAGCACCTGGACCTGCTGGATGGCAAGGGGCTGCGCCTGACTGTGGAGGTCATCGGCACCGCCAAGGACCTGCTGAGCGTGAAGGTCCTGCGCCGTGCCGAGGAAGCGGTCAGCGATCACCCGGTCACCCTGGTCCAGGCGCTGTCCAAGGGGGATCGCGACCTGCAAGCTGTCGAGTCCGGCGTGGAACTGGGCGTGCTGTCGGTACGCCCCTGGCAGGCCGACCGCTCGATCGTGCGCTGGAACGCGGCCAAGGTCGACAAGGCCATGGCCAAGTGGCGCGCCCAGGTGCGCTCGGCGCAGAAGCAGTCGCGCCGCGCCTATGAGCCGGAGGTGCTGGACCCGCTGGGTTCCAAGGAACTGGCCAAGGCCATCGCGGCCGATACCGCAAATGGCGCACTGGTTCTGGTTCTGCACGAGCAGGCCGCGGAATCGGTGGCCCGGCGTGTGCAGTCGTGGCTCGCCGATGCGCGGACCGGCCAGGAGATCATCATGATCGTCGGGCCAGAAGGAGGCATCTCCGAAACGGAGCTGCAGTCCTTCGTCGATGCCGGCGCCCAACCAGCCCTGCTGGGCCAGCATGTGCTGCGTGCCTCGACCGCGGGCCCCGCGGCCCTGGTCTTGATCCGCCATTTGATCGGCGAAATCTAGGTTCCGGAATTCCGGTTAGCAGGTGAATTGCTCCGCAGATCCCGGCAGGCATGTGCCTGCCGGGATCTGCGGAGCAATTTCGTCTCCGGCCGGCGCAGCGGGTTCGAGCCGAGAAAAGGCCTCGGGACGGGGAACGCGAAGTCGCTGCGGGCCGGATACGCGAATGCGGCAGCCGATCGGATAAGGACGCTGTCCAAGGCAACGGCACTGGAAATCCTGCCAGCAGGCCAAGAATGCTCAGCCGCCACCAGTTCAGGAGCTGGCCCGGACAACGGGCGCCCAGGTTCATGTCCAGGACTTCCGGCGGGGGCTGCAGCGCTGGATGCTGCGTTACTCGACGCGGAAGTCGCTGGTGACCTTGCCGACCAGATGGTCCGATTCGGTCTCAACGCCCCAGAAAGTCAGCCGGTATGGGCCGGCACGCAGATCGGTGGTCAGGGTGAATGAACCGTCGGCATTGATCTGCCCGGGGTTGACCTGCTTCTGAGCGGTCATAACCGTGAGCTTGCCGTCGGCGTCCTTGCGCTGCAAGGAGTAGAAGGTGCCGATGTCGAACTGGGTGGTTCGGCCGTTAATCTTGATCGAGCCATCCGCCAAGGTCTTGTTGAACTGCGGATCGATGATCCAGATCGGTGCAATGAACGCCGCATCGCGCTCGTAGACATCCTTGAGCCGGAAACCGTCGAAGACTGTGGCATTTGCCTGGCCGTCAACCAGGATGCGGACTGTGGCGGGAAGCTCGCCCACGACCAGTCCAGCGCTGGCGGCAGCTGCCGTAGCGGTGAAGACCAATTGCTGGATGGCGCGCTCCGACAGGCCCTGGTCGAGATTGGCGCTGAAGACCTTGGCCGGCAGATCCAAGGTGATGACATTCGCATTATTGATTGAAACCCCGATTTCATCGGTGGGCTTCAAATGGGTATAGCGTTTCGGCTTCATCGGGTCGGCTGAGAGCAGCGTCCAGATCGCATCGCCGATGGGTTCCTGATGGCGGGTGTCCTCGATGTACTCGCGGTACAGGAACACGCCGGTATCGGTGTTTTCCAGCCAGTAGATGGGCAGGCTAGCCGCGATGCCGACATCCTCGCCAGCGTCGGTGGCGTTCGGCAGGTTCAGCGATTCAGCCACGGCGGTCGATGGCATCTCATAGGAGCTCTCGCGATTCGTCAGACCGCATCCTGCGGCGACGACGAGAGCGGCAGTGATTCCCAAAACGCCGAATCGGCGTGGAATCTTCCGCAAGATCCTTGATTGCACTGCGTACCAATCCGTGGTGATTTTAGCTGTTGTGGCTCCTGGCCGTATTGGAACCGCTCTCAAGCTTGCCATATCAGAAGCGGCTAACTGCAGAAAAATGGCCCAACTTACTAATCCGTAACCAAATCTATATGTTCGCCACTTGCCCCGATTAGCATCATTCAAGACTACTTTCAGGTTCTACTGCTTACGCTGAGACCTGAATTTTCTCCGGATTGGCCTGCGACTCGATAGAATGGCAAGCAGGACAAATCACGATTACCACCAAGCTCGCAAAGGGGCGCCGCGCACTGCATGCAGGTTGAACAGAATAAGGCGACAGCGGAGAACGGATCCGCATCGCTCACCATCAGTTTCGATACAGCTGAGCTCATGATTGCCACCCTCGGTCCCAATGACGAGCTCTTGCGTATTCTCTCCGGCGCCTACCCGCAGGTGAGCTTCCGCCCCAACGGCCAATCCCTGGCTCTGGTAGGTGAACCGCAGCAAGTCCGCAAGGCCCAGCGCGTCACCGAAGAAGCCCGTTCGCTGGCCACTCGCGGCTCGCGCATGAGCGCCGAAACGATCGAGCAGATCATCAAGATGCTCAGCGCCGGCAATCCGGATGCACCCACCGACGTCCTGGGCCTGAAGATCCTCTCGGGGCGCGGACGTTCCATCCGCCCCAAGACCGTGAACCAGAAGAGCTATGTCGACGCCATAGAGGATTCGACAATTACTTTCGGCATTGGCCCAGCCGGTACCGGCAAGACCTTCCTGGCCATGGCCATGGCCGTCGCCGCCTTGCAGGACAAGCAGGTCAACCGCATCATCCTGACCCGGCCTGCCGTTGAGGCAGGGGAGAAGCTGGGCTTCCTGCCGGGCTCGTTGACCGAGAAGATCGACCCGTACCTGCGCCCGCTCTACGATGCCTTGCACGACATGATCAATCCGGAAACCATTCCGCAATTGCTCGAAGCCGGGACCATTGAGGTCGCTCCGCTGGCCTATATGCGTGGACGCACCCTCAATGACGCCTTCGTGATCCTGGATGAAGCGCAGAACACCACCAGTGAACAGATGAAGATGTTCCTGACCCGCCTGGGATTCGGTTCCAAGATGGTAGTGACGGGGGATGTCACCCAGGTGGATCTGCCCAACAATGCGACCTCCGGGTTGCGCATGGCCAGCGATGTCCTTGAAGGCATCGACGACATCAGCATCTGCCGACTCGACTCTTCGGATGTGGTTCGCCACCGTCTGATTGCCGACATCGTTACTGCTTACGACCGTTGGGATGACACCCGACGCAAAGACCACAACCGGGGACGCCGCAGCAAATGAGCATTGAAGTAAATAACGAAACCGAATACGACGTCGATCTCAAGGATGTCAACGCCTTGGCAGAATCGGTGATGCGGGCAATGTTCCTGCATCCGGAAACCGAAGTATCGATCGTTTTCATCGACGAGGATGCCATGAGCGCCCTGCACGTCGAGTGGATGGACCTCGAAGGCCCCACCGATGTGATGAGCTTCCCGATGGATGAGCTGCGCCCAGGAACTGCCGGTGCGCCGGGGGAGAGCGGCATCCTTGGCGACATCGTCATCTGCCCTGCCGTCGCCGAAGCGCAGGCCAAGGCCGGGGGCCACAGCACCCACGATGAAATCCTGTTGCTGACCACCCACGGCCTGCTGCACCTCATGGGTTTCGACCACATGGAGCCAGCAGAAAAGGAAGAGATGTTTGCACTGCAGCGCCAGCTCCTAGAGAGCTACACCGGCCGCCCCGCGCCAAAGGAAACGGTGGAATAACCCCGTGGAAATAATTTTGCTGATTCTCGCCCTTGTTTTCATGGCCTTCTCGGCCGTGCTGACTGCCGCAGACTCAGCCTTCTACGCATTATCCCGGCACGCTGCTGAACGCCTGCGCGCCGAGTCCAATTCCAAATCGCTGTCCGCAATTCTGGATGAAACAGAAACCCACGCCCAGGCAGTGAAGTTCTGGCGGATCTGGTTCGAGACCGCTTCCGCTGTCGCTGTAGCCCTGCTCGTTTCGCAGTGGATCGAGAATGTGTGGCTGATCGGCATGATCTCCACTATTGCGATGGCCGCCTTGGGATTCGTCCTGGTCAGCGTGTCGCCACGTCGCTACGGGCGTTCCAACGCCCAGAACGTCGTGCAGTCCACCGCCACCCTGGTCCGCTTCCTGCGCCTGGTGCTCGGACCCATCACCACGTGGTTGGCATCCATCGCCAAGGCGCTGAGCCCCGGCGGCGTGGATGGCGACGGCTACCTGGGCAAGGAACGACTGCGTGATCTGGTGGATCGCGCCTCCGAAGGCGAGGACCTGGATGAGGAATCGGCCGAACTGATCTCCTCGGTGATCGACTTGGAGGAGACCAGCGTTCGTTCGGTGATGGTGCCGCGCACCGACATGGTGGTGCTGGATGCGGATCATTCCTTCCACAGCGCCATGGACCTGTTCATCGCCTCGGGCTTCTCCCGCATCCCGCTGATCGGCGAGGACACCGATGATATCCAGGGCATCATCTACCTCAAGGACCTGATCCGCGAGATCCACGGCCTGCAGCAGGCCCGGACCCTGGCCGAATTGGCGCGAAAGGTCCGCTTTGTTCCCGAATCGAAGTCGGCAGCAGAGCTGATGCAGGAACTGCAGCAGGAATCCATCCACCTGGCCATCGTCATCGACGAGTACGGCGGCACCGCGGGCCTGGTGACCCTGGAGGACCTGCTTGAGGAAATCGTTGGCGAAATCGATGACGAGTATGATCGTTCGAGGGCCGAATTGATCCAGAACCCTGACGGGTCGATTTTCGCCGTGGCGGCGGCATCCATTGACGATATTGCCGACCACTTCGACATGCACATCGAGGAAGAGGACGTCGACACCGTCGGCGGCCTGCTCTCCAAGGCCTTGGAATCGGTGCCGGTACTCGGTTCCACCGCTGAAGTGCACGGCCTGCGCCTGACCGTGGTAGCCCTCGCGGGCCGCCGCAACCGTATCGGCAAAATCCATGTAGAGCGTCTGGTAACAGATGCATCCGACCATATTGAGAACGACGAGGATTCCTCACATGAGTGAAAACCACAACCTGCTTGCATCCAGCGGATGGCCTGAGGGCTTCCGCTCCGGCTTCACCTCTTTCGTAGGCCGCCCGAATGCCGGCAAGTCCACCCTGACCAATGCGCTGGTGGGCCAGAAGGTGGCCATCACCTCGGCCAAGCCGCAGACTACCCGCCACACCATCCGCGGTATCGTGCACCGCGAGGATGCGCAGTTGATCCTGGTCGATACCCCGGGCCTGCACCGTCCGCGCACCTTGCTCGGCCAGCGCCTGAATGACCTGGTCGCCGACACCCTCTCCGAGGTGGACGCGATCGGCTTCTGCATCCCGGCCAATGAGAAGATCGGCCCGGGCGACCGCTACATCGCCACGCAGCTGGCTCAGCTGCAGCGCAAGCCGATCATCGCCCTGGTCACCAAGGCTGACCTGGTGGACCGCGAACAGCTCGCGCAGCAGCTGGTTGCGGTGGCCGAGATGGGCACCCAGAACTTCGGCGAGAACGGCTTCGCCGCAATCGTTCCGGTCTCGGCTGTCAAGGAATTCCAGGTCGAAGAGGTGGCCAACGTGCTGGCAGAGCACCTGCCAGTGGGCCCGCCGCTGTACCCGGACGGCGAGCTGACCGACGAGCCGGAAGCCAAGATGGTTTCCGAGCTGATTCGCGAAGCCGCCCTTGAAGGCGTGCGCGACGAACTGCCGCACTCGCTGGCCGTCGTCGTCGAAGAGATGGTTCCCCGCGAAGGACGCAGCGAAAGCAATCCGCTGATCGACATCCACGTCTCGCTCTTCGTTGAGCGCTCCAGCCAGAAGGCCATCATCATTGGCCGTGGCGGTTCGCGCCTGCGCGAGGTCGGCACCAACGCCCGCCAGGGCATCGAGAAGCTGCTGGGCACCAAGGTCTACCTGGACCTGCATGTGAAGGTTGCCAAGGATTGGCAGCGCGACCCGAAGCAGCTTGGACGCCTCGGCTTCTAGGCTGCGCACTTCAGCGCTGGAAAATGCGCTGTTCGTCCCTCAAGACCAGACCGGTTTTGGGGGACGAGCTGGTTAACCGGCTGCTTGGCCCGCACTCTGGATCTCCCGGGCCAGCCTTTCCGCGGGAGAAGCACCGGTACGCAGCCCATGGATTCCAGCGCCGATGCTGATCGCCTCCATCCATGGACCTCCCTGGTGCTTAGCTCCATGAGCCCCATTGTTCGCCTGCTTGGGCATCCTGTCCGCCGCCTTGCGTAAGGCGAACGTCCACTATGTGACACGCAAGTGACATAAGTTTCACTTGCCTCCAAAGCGCGGTGCTATGCTCATTTCGTGCATTTCGAGCTTCTACTACTACTTAGCCGCTGCGAGGATCCAAAGGACCGCTAGTGGTCTACAGGCCGACCCCTCGTCGCGGAGTAGCTCTTGTCTGGCCCCACAAACTAAGCACTAATTTTGTCTAGGGGACCCACAGAAATGCAGAACATGCAGAAATCTTCGAACATGCCAATCCACAAGTATGTTCCATTCCAGGATCAGATCGAGGTCAATCTGCCCGATCGCACCTGGCCCGACAAGTACATCACCAAGGCCCCGCGCTGGTGCGCGGTCGACCTGCGAGATGGCAACCAGGCGCTGATCGATCCGATGAGCCCGGAGCGCAAGCACAAGATGTTCGACCTGCTGGTCGAAATGGGCTTCAAGGAAATCGAGGTCGGCTTCCCGTCGGCTTCGCAGACCGACTTCGACTTTGTCCGCCAGCTGATCGAGCGCGGCATTCCCGATGACGTGACCATCCAGGTGCTCACTCAGTCCCGCGAGCACCTGATCGAGCGCACCTACGAAGCGCTGGAAGGCGCCAAGCAGGCCATTGTCCACCTGTACAACTCCACCTCGATCCTGCAGCGCGAAGTCGTCTTCCGCCAGGACGAAGACGGCATCGTGGACATCGCCGTCCAGGGCGCCCGGTTGTGCAAGAAGTACGAAGAGCAGCTGACCGGCACCAAGATCACCTACGAGTACTCGCCAGAGTCCTACACCGGGACCGAGCTGGCCTTCGCCAAGCGCATTTCCGAGGCCGTAGCCGAGGTGCTGGAAGCGACCCCGGAAAACAAGATGATCCTGAACCTGCCGGCCACGGTGGAAATGGCTACCCCGAACGTGTACGCCGACTCCATCGAGTGGATGCACCGCAACCTGGCCAACCGCGACTCGATCATTCTCTCGCTGCACCCGCACAACGACCGCGGCACCGGAGTGGCCGCGGCAGAACTGGGCTACCTGGCCGGCGCCGACCGCATCGAAGGCTGCCTGTTCGGCAACGGCGAACGCACCGGCAACGTCGACCTGGTGACCTTGGGCATGAACATGTTCGGCCAGGGCATCGACCCGCAGATCGATTTCTCGGACATGGACCACATCCGCCGCACCGTCGAGTACTGCAACCAGCTGCCAGTGGCTGAACGCAGCCCGTACGGCGGAGATCTGGTCTTCACTGCCTTCTCCGGTTCGCACCAGGACGCAATCAAGAAGGGCCTGGAAGCGATGGAAGCCAAGGCTTCGGCTGAAGGCAAGGACATCAACGACCTGGTCTGGGCTGTTCCTTACCTGCCGATCGACCCGAAGGACATCGGCCGTTCCTACGAGGCCGTGATCCGCGTGAACTCGCAGTCCGGCAAGGGCGGGGTTGCTTACCTGCTGAAGAACGACTACAACTTGGACCTGCCGCGCCGCGCGCAGATCGAGTTCTCCGGGGTCATCCAGCGCAAGACCGATACCGAGGGCGGCGAGATCTCCTCGCAGCGCATCTGGGACGTTTTCCAGGATGAGTACCTGCCGGTCAGCGAAGATTCGGGCATGAACCCCTGGGGCTACTACCAGATTGCTTCGGCGACCGCGGCTTCGGCGGAGGACGGAAGCTTCCGCCTGGATACCAAGCTGATCATCGACGGCGTGGCCCATGAGCGCAGCGCCCAGGGTAACGGTCCGGTCTCCGCGCTGGTCAAGCTGCTCAACGATGATGGCGTGGATCTGCGCGTGCTGGACTACTCCGAGCACGCCATGAGCGAAGGTGGCAACGCCCGTGCAGCCGCATTCGTCGAATGCGCCGTGGGCGATCGCATCCTGTGGGGCATTGGCCTGGACACCAATACCAACATTGCAGCACTGAAGGCCGTAGTTTCGGCCGTCAACCGCGCGATCCGCGACAGCAAGTAGGTCTGCGGCACCACCTTGTTGCTAGCTCAACGCCACGGCCAGCCTCACCACGCTGGCCGTGGCGTTTTGCCTTCCATATACTGCCAGGGCGGCTGGCAAGCAAGCGCCGACGAGGAAAGGGAAGAGCTTTGCCCCGTTTCATGGATGAAATCCGCGCGGTCATTGCGGGCGATCCGGCAGCACAAGGACTATTGGCCACGGCAACTACTTCAACGGGCTTGCACGCGATCTGGATGCATCGGGTTACTCACCAGCTGTGGCAGCGCAAGACAACCAGGGGTCTGTCGAAAATCATCAGGCTCATTGCCCGATCATTGACGCAAATCGACATCCATCCCTCTGCTGTTTTTGGCAGTCCCGTTCTCATCGATCACGGCACTGGTGTCGTTATCGGGCCTAATACGGTAATTGGTCCAGAACTTTGATTTACCAGGGGGCCACTATCGCGGCAGCCGGGTCTGCCGGTCCAGCTACAACCGTCATCGGCAGCGACTGCATGATTGGATCCGGTGCCACGGTATTGCGTGGCGTGCAAGTAGGTAGCCGGTGCAATATAGGAGCGAATGCCGTGGTCGCTACTGACCTGCCTGATAACTGCGTCGCTGTCGGTGTTCCCGCTCAATTCAAGTCGAGAGACACCTTGAACCCCTTTTCCTCGGGCCCGGTAGATGCCGGGTTGCTCCTGCAGCTACCGCGCCCAGGGACGAATCGACACCCATAGGAATCGTTGGATTCAGAACTTTGGGAGTTGAAGTGGGAGAATATTGTCCGTGTCCAGATCAGGTTTCGCTTCCAAGAGCTACCACACCCGTGGTTTGGTCTTGCGTACCCACAAGCTGGGAGAAGCCGATCGCATCATCACCCTGCTGACACCCAATGGGATTGTCCGTGCGGTGGCTAAGGGCGTACGCCGGACGTCGTCGCGGATGGGCGCCACGCTGGAACCGTTCATGGAAGTCGACGCGCTTCTGGTGATGGGCCGCAATCTCGATATCGTCTCGCAGGCACAGCTTCGAAATCCATACGGCCAATTGCTGGTCATGGATTACCCGAGCTACACGGTGGCCAACGCCATGTCGGAGATCGCTGAAAAACTGCTGGAAACAGAAAGCGATTCAGCCCTCCAGCAGTATCAGCTCTTCCACGGTGCGATCGCCCTGTTATCCAAGCAGCGAGTCGATTCCGGAGCCGTGCTGGACTCCTACATCTTGCGGGCCCTCTCGGTTGCTGGTTGGGCGCCGTCCTTTACCGACTGCGTGCGCTGCGGCAAGCCTGGCCCGCATCAAGCGCTCCACGTCCAGCTTGGCGGGGTCGTCTGCCCAGAATGCCGCCCCTCTGGATCGTTATCGCCGCATCCCGTCACCATTGAATATCTGCAGGCGCTGCTGGAAGGGGACTGGTCCACCGTGGCAGAAGCAGGACCTCGAGCGCGCAAGCAAGCAGCAGATATCGTGGCCAACTACTTGCAGTGGCACCTTGAGCGTGCCGTGAATTCCCTACGTCTTGTGGAGAGAAATTGAAGAAGCTTCCTAAGATCACCGGCCGCCGAGGCCCAGTTGCTCCTTATGCGCATCCGGATCATCCGCAGATGCCCGCCATTCCGCAGGAACTCATCCCTGAACACGTAGCTATCGTCATGGATGGCAATGGACGTTGGGCGAACCAGCGGGGATTGCCTCGTACCGAGGGGCACCGTGCAGGCGAAGCAGCTTTGCTTGATGTGGTGGCCGGAGCCGTGGAGCTGGGCGTCAAGTACGTCTCTGTCTACGCGTTCTCAACCGAGAACTGGAAGCGCAGCCCTGAGGAAGTGCGCTTCCTGATGGGCTTCTCACGTGATGTTCTGCGCCGCCAACGCGATACGTTGAACTCATGGGGCGTCCGCATACGCTGGTCGGGTCGAGAACCCAAGCTCTGGAAATCGGTTATCAATGAACTCAAGGAAGCCGAAGAAATCACCAAAGACAACTTGGGTTGCCAGCTGACCATGTGCGTGAACTACGGCGGGCGCGCAGAACTAGGCGACGCTGTCAGCGCGATTGCCCAGGATGTTGCAGCCGGCAGGCTTCGCGCTAGCTCGGTTGGTGAAAAGACTATCGCCAAATACCTGCATGCTCCGGAACTGCCTGATGTGGATCTTTTCCTCCGAACCAGTGGCGAGCAACGCACAAGCAACTTCCTGCTGTGGCAGTCGGCATACGCAGAGATGGTCTTCCTCAACCAGCTTTGGCCGGATGTCGACCGGCGAACGCTGTTTACCGCCGTAGAAGAATATGCCAAACGCGATCGCCGTTACGGCGGAGCTATCGACAAGCCACAGGCCTAGGACGTTTTCAGCGCTGTTCCCACCAATCGCAACCAGAGGCTTAGGTCTCGATATGCTGCGGATCTGGCGGGCTCAGCGGAGGTGAACACATCGTGCATTGCGCCCGGAATTTCGGACAAAGTAACGAAACTGCCTAGTTTCAACGCCCGCAGGCGCGTTTGCTGAACGTCGAGTACCGAATCACAGTGCTGCATGTCAGGGGAGTAGCTCGTGCCGATATGGGTGCGATCCGAGGTGAGGACGAAGATCGGCTGTTGAAGTTTCAGCCCCTTCGCAACTAGGGCATGGCCATCGAATATCGTTTTCAGCCATCCCGCGGTGTTCGGAAAAGCGATCCGTGGTCGCCATAGCCGATGAACGTCCCACTGGCCATGGCTATCAGTACTCAGCGATTGCCAGTAATGATCGAATTCTGGTCCGTTGAGCTTCCTGCGCGGATTCGTGCGAGTGATCGCTTCCATTAGGCCGTGAAAAGGAATGCGCAGGAAGGCCGTTCCCTGAAACTCAAGCCATGGAGCATTCAGGACCAGAGCTTTAATGCCCGGCGCTTGGCGCGCAAGCCACAAGCTGAGGATCAAGCCGCCCGTCGAGTGCCCTTGGGCAACCACCGGTAATTGAGGATGCTCATTACGCAGCAGTTCCAAGCTCGCATTGAGCTCCTCATCGAAGTCCGCCAAGTCATCGACATAACCAGGCAAAGCATGTTCGGCTCTCAGACTGCGTCCATGCCTGCGTAGATCAAGTGCGTAGAAGTGGTATCCATGGTGATGCCAGAAAGCTGCCAGTTCGCGGTTGTAAAAATAATCGCTCCAGCCATGCACGCTCAGAACAATTCCCTGGGCTCGTCGTCCGAGCCGATTCCTGAATCCAGCCGGGCAATAGCGGACCAAGGTCGCGACGGCCGGTCCTTCCGCATCGACGCCGAAATCCAAGGTTTGGTGCTCAAAATCAGGCCCGAGGGGATCTTCGACCCATTGCCCCGGCCTAGTTGAAGACATAAAGTCTGGCCAACTGCTGCTTTCTGGAACAACGAAGTGCTTCATATCTTGAATACTACCCATCTCAAGTTGTCTGTTTCGGGTTCTTCACGGGAAAATGGTTCCATGCGCATATACCCACTGGTCTTCAAGCACGTGTTCACCAAGATGGATCCTGAACAGGCTCACCATTTTGCATTCAACGCGATCAAGATTGCGCAACGCGCAGGGCTCACTAAGGCAGCTCGCAAGTTCTTCGCTCCGGCACCCAAGCTGAAGCGCACCGTTATGGGCATCGACTTCCCATCCCCATTCGGATTGGCTGCTGGCTTCGACAAGGGCGCCACCGGAATCCTGGCGTTGAGCGATATCGGTTTCGGCCATGTTGAAATCGGAACCGTCACCGGACAGGCCCAGTCCGGCAACCCGCAACCGCGGCTCTTCCGCTTGGTTGAGGACCGCGCGGTAATCAACCGGATGGGCTTCAACAACGAAGGCGCCGAAACTGTCGCTGCCCGTGTCGCCAGTTCTCGCCAAGAGCTCAAGACTGGTTACGCTGGAACCCGCCCGGTCATCGGCGTGAATATCGGCAAGACCAAGGTTGTAGAGCTGGAAGACGCGGTAGGGGATTACCTGGCGTCCACCCGCCAGCTGGCGATCCACGCAGATTACCTGGTCGTCAATGTTTCGAGCCCCAACACCCCGGGTCTGCGCCTGCTCCAGAGCGTTGACTCTCTTCGTCCGCTGCTTTCGGAAGTCGGCCAGTTGGCTGACAAGGTTGCCGGCCGCCATATTCCCTTGCTGGTCAAGATTGCTCCCGATCTTAGCGATGAGGATGTCGCTGACGTTGCACGCTTGGCCATGGAACTTGAACTCAACGGCATTATTGCCACCAATACGACCATCGGTCGCGAGAACTTGACCAGCGATGCGTCCAAGGTTGAAGAGATTGGCGCCGGCGGGCTATCTGGCGCTCCGCTCAAGCAGCGATCGCTTGAAGTTCTTCGCCAGTTGCGTGCACTTGTTCCGGCCGAGATGGCTCTGATCGCCGTCGGCGGCGTGGAAAATGCCGCGGATGTGAAGGAACGCCTGGACGCAGGCGCGGACCTGGTACAGGGTTACACCGCATTCCTCTACGAGGGTCCGTTCTGGGCACGTTCGATCAATAAGGACCTGGAGCACATGCTCTAGTTCTTTGGAGTGGAATTTCCCAAATGCTCCGGAATGGCTCCGATTCTCGAAGAATCGGAGCCATTCCGCGTTAACCGGGCCCATCTTCTGCGTACGTCCTGCCTGCAACAGCTTTGAACGCAACTTGGATCAGGAGACTAGGCAAGGGCAGCCGCGCTAGGGGAGAAGGTGGCAATAACGGTTGCCGACCGGGATGAATCCTTGTATCGGAGCCAACAAGGCCGCATGCTGCGAGCACGGACAGGATTGGCAGAAATGCGTCGCGGCAACGATATTCCTATCGCAGAATTTGCATCACCTTGTAGTTGGCTCCACAAATTTTGAACATTGTTATTCAACCAAGCAATTAACTAGAAAGGGGCAAGCTCAGCGAGCTTGCCCCTTTGCGGTCTAGCGGTATCGACTAGTCGATATTTGCGCCGCGCTTGACCTGTGGCTTTGGCAGGCGCAATTTGCGGAACTGCATTCCACGCATTGCCGCGTACATGCGTACGCCCTTTTCCATGTGGCCGAACTTGGCGACCAGGCGCTTCTTCAAGAGGATGGTCGTCACAATTGCTTCGATGATGATCAGTGCGATAACAACCCAGAGGGCTGCCTGCACAAACATCTGGATCTGCAGGTTGCGCTGGAACACCAGCGAGACAACCAAGAAGGCCAGGATGATGAACATCATGAACTCGCCGAACATCCAGCGAGAGTCAATGAAGTTACGGGTGTAGCGCTTCTGCTCACCCTTGTCGCGTGGCATCAGGTAGCGTTCATCGCCAGTTTCGTTGGCTAAGCGCAAACGATTCTGCGCTTCAACACGCTGTTGACGCTGGGCTTCCTTAGCGGCCTTGCGATCGGTAGGAACCAACGGGCGCTGACGGTTCGCCTGCTGCGCATTGCGCTTGGGCGTTGGACCAGTCTTGCGGCCGTCGGTTGTTTCCGGGGCCTGCTGGGCAGACTCCACATTTACGGGGGATTGAGGTTCATCCTTCTTACGTCCAAACACCCCTCTATTCTAGCCGGAAATAGTTAGCGGCGTGACATTCGATACGCGAGGAATTGCTAGGCTGAAGGCATGACCGAAAATACTACCTTCGACGCTGTTGCAAGCGGCGTCGATATTGCCGCGCTAAAAAGCCACATCGACACGAACTTCGAGAAGATCCTCGAAGAGCTCACTTCCCTGGTCGCGATCCCGAGCATCGCATGGGAATCCTTCGACCCGCAGAACCTGGAAAAATCGGCTGCGGCAGTGGCCGAATTGGCCAAGTCGGCCGGGATGGAGACCGTGGAAATCCTGCGCGAGCCTGCGCAGAACGGCGCTATGGGCGCGCCTGCCGTGGTAGCCCAGCGCAAGGCGGCACCCGGAAAGCCAACCGTGCTCCTGTACGCACACCACGACGTCCAGCCTCCTGGCAACGCGGCGGACTGGAACACCCCGGTATTCGAAGCCACGAAGGTAGGGGACCGGCTGTTCGGCCGCGGTGCCGCTGACGACAAGGCCGGCATCATGGTCCACATCGCGGCGATGCGCGCCGTGCTGGACCTCATTGGCGATTTCGGCGTCGGCGTAACCTACTTCTTCGAGGGGGAGGAAGAAGCAGGATCCCCATCATTCCGCAACTTCCTCGAAGCCCATCAGGACAAGTTGGCAGCAGATGTGATCGTAGTTGCCGACTCGTCCAACTGGTCGGTTGGAACCCCAGCACTGACCAGCTCGCTGCGCGGCATGTGCGCAGCGGAGATCACCGTTCGCTCGTTGAACCATGCAGTTCACTCGGGCATGTTTGGCGGACCAGTTCTCGATGGCCCGATCCTCGCCGCCAAGTTGATCTCCAGCTTCCACAACGAAGACGGTTCTGTTGCCGTTGCCGGCCTGGTTGCCAACGACATCGCTGAAGTCGACTTCGACGAAGCCGAATTCCGCAGGGACTCCGGCGTTCTGGAATCCTTCCAGCTTGCCGGCACCGGCAAGATCACCGACCGCTTGTGGAATAAACCAGCACTGAGCGTGATTGGAATGGATATCCCGAGTGTCGACCACTCGTCGAATACCTTGCTGCCGGCAACGCGTTTCAAGGTATCGATGCGCCTGGCCCCAGGGCAGAATCCTGCAGATGCGCTCAAGGCCCTTGAGGCACACGTCAAAAGCGTTGACCTTCGCGGCGCCGAGGTTGAATTTGTCGCCACCGAAGCAGGCAACGCCTACAAGGCGAACCTGGACGCTTCGGCAAATGACACTGCGCGCTGGGCGCTTGAACAAGCTTGGGGCGTTGTACCAGTGAATATGGGCCTGGGTGGATCAATTCCATTCATCGCAGATTTGCTGGAAGTTTTCCCGAAGGCGCAGATCCTGGTGACCGGTGTCGAGGATCCCGATTCGCGTGCGCACTCGGCCAACGAGTCGCTGCATCTAGGCGACTTCCAGCACGCAATTGAGGCTGAAGCCCTCATGCTGGCGAGGATCAACGCCAAGGGACTATGAACCGTGTCATACGGAGAGACGCAGGGGAAGAATTCTTCAGCGTAGCGACGTAGGATAGAAGCAAGAACAGAGGTGCCGGTTCCAGTAACAAATCTGGAGCTTGGTGCCGCATCGAGCAGTATGGGAGGAAAATCATGACTGCATCTGTTGACCAGACCAAGGGCGATCCAACTGAGGTGCCAACCCATGAGGTAGAGATTTCCGACGTGGCGGCGGACAAGGTTCGCTCGCTTCTGGAACAGGAAGGCCGGGATGATCTTCGTCTCCGCATCGCCGTGCAGCCAGGTGGCTGCTCGGGCCTTATCTACCAGCTTTACTTCGATGAGCGCATGCTCGACGGCGACGCGGTACGCAACTTCGATGGCGTTGAGGTCATCGTTGACAAGATGAGCGTCCCGTACCTCGCTGGCGCGTCCATTGATTTCGAGGACACCATCTCGAAGCAGGGCTTCACCATCGACAACCCGGCCGCATCGGGTTCCTGCGCCTGTGGAGATTCCTTCCACTAGGCCGTAGGGAACAAACGCCGCTGTTCAAACGTTGAAGAAATTTCTCGTTAGCACAGCGGCGTTTTTCGGCATTCTGACCCCAAAGAGGGTAAGCTCTACATTAAGTAGTAAAACTATGTTTCCCTTCGTGAGCCACCTCACCGTGCAACTCGTTTAAACCACGAGGTGACTTATGAAGACCACATTCTGCACCAACAAAGAGGAAGGGCCGTCTGTGAGTTCGCAAGACCGAACCGGCAGTCGCGGGTCCGCTAAAGCCAAAGTACTGGCTTTAGTCGGCACTGGCGCATTGCTGTTGACGGGATGTACAGCGGAGGCAAAACGCGGTTGGCTCCCAAACGTGGAGCGCGACACCACCAACCACACCGGGGCTATCCAGGATTTCTGGGTTAACTCGTGGATCGCTGTTATTGTCGTCGGCGTATTGACCTGGGGATTGATGCTCTGGTGCGTCATCGCCTACCGCCGCCGCAAGAACGATACGGGTTACCCGCGTCAGCTGAGCTACAACCTGCCATTGGAGATTTTCTACACGGCCATTCCTTTGGTCCTTGTTCTAGTCTTCTTTAGCTTCAACAACACCCTGGAAAAGCAGATCAACGCCCCTGTTGATTCTGAGGTCGTAGTCGACGTCCGAGCCAAGCAATGGTCGTGGGACTTCAACTACAGCTACCAGGGCACCGAGAAGTATTACGCCGGCGAACAGGCTCACCTGAACACCGATGGCTCGGAAGGCGTTCGCGAAGAACTGCCAACCTTGTACCTGCCAGCGGGCAAGTCGGTAACCCTTGAGCTGAATAGCCGCGATGTCATCCACTCCTTCTGGGTACCAGCCTTCTTGCAGAAGCTGGACATGATCCCAGGCAAGACCAACTACATCTACCTGACTCCACAGGTTGAAGGCAGCTACGACGGAAAGTGCGCCGAGCTTTGCGGCGAGTACCACTCCGAGATGCTCTTCAACGTCGAGGTTGTCAATGAGTCCGAGTTCAAGGCTCAGCTGGCAAAGATGGAAGATGGACACATTGGTGAAGAGTACGACCGTAAGCCAGATGTTGTTAACGGCGTCGTAGTAGAGCACGGGGAAGGAGAGTAATCATGACAACGTTTGAATATGCAACTGACGACGTGAAGTCGATTGCTCCAGCCGTAGTGCCGAAGTCCAAGGGTCGTCTGTTCGTCGACTACATTACTTCGACCGACCACAAGAAGATCGGGTACATGTACCTGATCAGCTCGTTCATCCTGTTCTGTGTCGGTGGCGTTATGGCGCTGCTGATTCGTGCAGAGCTGTTCGAACCAGGCATGCAGATCCTGCAGACCAAGGAACAGTACAACCAGCTGTTCACCATGCACGGCACTGTCATGCTCTTGATGTTCGCAACCCCGCTGTTCGCAGGTTTCGCCAACGTCATGATGCCCCTGCAGATCGGTTCCCCGGATGTGGCCTTCCCACGTCTGAATGCATTGGCTTTCTGGTTCTTCTCGCTGGGCTCGCTGATCGCTCTGGCCGGCTACCTCACCCCCCAGGGTGCAGCTAGCTTCGGTTGGTTCGCTTACGCTCCGCTGTCGAACACCACCTTCTCGCCAGGAATCGGCGGAGACCTCTGGGTCTTCGGCCTTGCACTGTCGGGCTTCGGTACCATCCTTGGCGCCGTCAACTTCATCACCACGATCATCTGCCTGCGTGCACCTGGCATGACCATGTGGCGCATGTCGATCTTCTCGTGGAACACCTTGATCACCTCGTTGCTGGTCCTGATGGCTTTCCCGCCACTGGCAGCTGCGCTGTTCGCACTGGGTGCAGACCGCCGCTTCGGTGCCCACATCTTCGACCCAGAGAATGGCGGTGCCGTACTATGGCAGCACCTGTTCTGGTTCTTCGGGCACCCTGAGGTCTACATCATTGCTTTGCCGTTCTTCGGCATCGTCTCCGAGATCTTCCCAGTGTTCTCCCGCAAGCCGATCTTCGGCTACAAGGGCCTGGTCTTCGCGACCATCTCGATTGCTGCACTGTCGGTTTCCGTGTGGGCACACCACATGTACGTCACTGGCTCGGTAATGCTGCCGTTCTTCGGCTTCATGACCATGCTGATCGCAGTTCCAACCGGTGTGAAGTTCTTCAACTGGATCGGAACCCTGTGGCGCGGCTCGATCACCTTCGAAACCCCAATGCTCTGGAGCATGGGCTTCATGATCACCTTCCTGTTCGGCGGTCTGACCGGTATTATCCTGTCGGCTCCGTCGCTGGACTTCCACGTATCGGATACCTACTTCGTTGTGGCTCACTTCCACTACGTAGTCTTCGGTACCGTTGTGTTCGCGATGTTCGCTGGCTTCTACTTCTGGTGGCCGAAGTGGACCGGCAAGATGCTCAACGAGCGTCTTGGCAAGATTCACTTCTGGTTGCTGTTCATCGGCTTCCACGGCACCTTCCTGATCCAGCACTGGCTGGGCGTTATGGGCATGCCACGTCGCTACGCCGACTACATGCCTGAAGATGGCTTCACCACCATGAACCAGGTTTCGACCGTCTTCGCATTCATTCTGGGTGCGTCGATGATTCCATTCTTCTGGAACGTGTGGGTAACCCACCGAAACGCCAAGAAGGTCGAAGTAGATGATCCATGGGGCTTCGGCGCATCGCTGGAATGGGCAACTTCTTGCCCTCCACCACGCCACAACTTCCACTCGATCCCTCGCATCCGTTCCGAGCGTCCGGCACTGGATCTGCACCACCCGGAACTGAGTGGACGGGTAACCCCCGAAACTCCGGTTGCGAAGATCTTCGGCTCGGCTGACCAGAAGGACGTGTAACGATGAAAGTTGAATCCTGGATTTTCCTGGGTGGCGTCTTCTTCTTCACCCCAGTAGCGATTGTCTACGGTTACATGACCAACTGGAGCGAGTGGGTCGGATTCCTGGCATTGCTGATGCTGGTCGCATTGTCCGCGATGGTAGGTGGCTACTTGCTATTCACCGCTAAGCGCGTTGGCAACAGGCCCGAGGACCGCGTGGATGGCGAAATCCACGAGAACGCCGGCGATATCGGAATGTTCTCCCCATGGAGCTGGTGGCCACTGGTCCTGGCTTCGGCTGCAGCGATTGGCTTCCTTGGCCTCGCTGTGGGCTGGTGGGTCTTCTTCATCGGCGCCGGTTTGGCCGTCGTTGGCGTGACCGGCTGGGTTTACGAATACAGCCGTGGCGATCACGCTCACTAGGCAGTAACCCTAACGGGACGACAAGCAATTTTGCTTGTCGTCCCGTTAGTCTTTTAATAGGGGTTCCTCGATGGCGATAGGCCGTCAGGATATTTGGATCAAGGAGAAGCAGCATGCGCCACGCACCGCAGCCACATGTCCAGGCGCACCTTGATCCGGCCAGCCGGCAAAGCAAATACCGGCAAATCCGAGAGATTCTCAAGACCCATGCGCGCGAGGCCTGCAAACCCGGCTACAAGCTTCCGCCCGAACGCGTGCTGGCAGAGCACTTCGGCGTGGCCCGCAAGACCATCCGCCAAGCCATCGATGCCTTGGTGGATGAACAAGTGCTCAAACGCGTAGTGGGAATCGGCACGTTCGTCGTGCCCGAAAAATTGGACCTTCGTGTCCGCCTGCATTCCTACTCCGAAGATATGATGCGCCGCGGCATGGTTCCCGATGCCCATGTACTCGAATTCGCGGAGATCAAAGCCAGCGCCACCTTGGCTTCGCAGCTGATGGTGGAGGAGGGTACTGCCGTAGTCCAGTTCAAGCGCCTGCTGCTGGCCGATGGCACCCCCATGAGCCTGGACGAGAACTATATGCCTGCCGATCTCGTGCCTGGCTTTGTGGATGGCGAGCCGCCGTCAAAGCTCTATCAGGCATTGCACGAGCGCTATGGCATCTTGCTCGAATGGGGTGAGGACCAGGTGGAAAGCACTGCGGCGAGCAAGCGGCAAGCCGTGCTCCTGGGCGTAGAACCAGGCTTCCCGCTCCTGCAGATCACCCGGTATGCCTACATCGGCGATCGGCTAGCCGACTACTCGGTTTCGCTCTACCGCTCAGACCGCTACAAGCTCTTCGTGCCGTTGCAGCGAGTGGGCACACGCACGCCTCGCTACACCGATACTTTCTAGGCCTGGCCTGGCCAGGCGGCCGGCTGCTTCGATTTCAACGGGCAAGTACCAGGTAAACCCGTCAACCATGCCCAAGGATGCCATATCTGCCGTTCAAAATGGTTCCGGGCATCAACTACTGAATAAGCACTCCCGCAGCCTGGTCCGCCGGTTTGGAGCTATAGCAGGAGCAAGCAGGTCTCCCGCACACGGAAGAAGATCGCGGCGCAAGCTCAAAGCCGCTTCAAGGCAGCAGGACATGGAATGTCGACGGAAGTTGAAAAGTGGACACTCCAGCCGCCCTGTCCAGTGGGAAACCAGCCACACTGGTGCGATAGGCCGTAGCGAAGATCCAATATATCCCTAGATCACACAGTCTTGTTTGCAGCGTGATTCTGCCATCCGGTCGATGCGTCCAGAGTTATTCCGTCATCCAATTCAAACGATTCTGAAGCAGGACTGGAGGTCATGGTGCCTGCCGGGCATTCTTTCTGGCAGGGGAGCAGCCTTTGGAAGAGCGCTCTGGATATCGGCTCGGCCATGCCGAGCGCCAAAACGAGAGTCTGAACTGCTGCATTCGAAGTCTTGGCGAACGTGATTGCGGAACTGAGCTCGTCCCCAGTCTGGAGGGCCTTCGCTGGAAAGACGAATGCACTGAGCAGCTCTCCGCTCCGGTTCGGCCCGGGACGACACCGGGCAGCTGCGCCAGTCGCAACTGGCATTGGCGTGCAGCATTCGATTCCAGCCAATCCAGAATGGCTGCACTGCAGGCCGGCAGTAGCACTCAGCCCCGAACGGCATTTCTGACTGAAGTGCCAAACAGGATGGCCAATTCTTCTCCGCACTGGGGAGCGCAGCTCGATACGCGGCTAGGGGAGCAGGAACGGACTTTCCACCCTGAGCACCCGGCAGTGCCAGATGGCGTTCTAAGCTACTGGAATTTCGATGGGCGTCTACCATGCGTCTTCGGAGCGCTCACCGGCGCTAGGCTCACTGGGACCCCTGGGAAAGCCGGGTTAACGAAAGGAGGGACACACCGCAAGGTGTGTCCCTCCTTTCGTGACTAACTCAGGTCGCTATTACTTGGCGATCGAGTCCTGCGTGTCACCCTCAACCTCATGGTGGCCGTGGGCTGCATGAGCAGCTTCCAGCTCCGATGGGGTTACCGGGGCGACGCGATCTTCGAAGAAGAACTTCGAGATTGCTGCACGACGCTTCTCCGAACCGGAGACGTGTCCTGCTGCGTCAGGCTGAGCCGGGATGTACTGGCGATCAACGTAGTTGGTCAGCAGGTAACGCTTGTAGACGTCAACTTCCTCGTGCTTCTCCGAGAAGCCGCCCTCAGGCGACATCTGGATGATGCCAGCTTCGCGGCCGTGCAGGACGATCTCGCGATCCTTGCGCTGCAGCGACAGGCAGATACGGCGAGTCAACCAGAAGGCGAAGATTGGGCCCAGGAAGAACAGCGTACGCAGCCAGTAGGTGACATCGTTCAGCGACACGTGGAAGTGGGTCGCGATCAAGTCCGAGGAAGCAGCAGCCCACATGACGCAGTAGAAGACTACGCCGGCAGCGCCCACTGCGGTTCGGAATGGAGCGTTGCGTGGACGGTCGAGCAGGTGGTGCTCGCGGTTGTCCTTGGTGATCCAGCGTTCGATCCACGGCCATGCGAACATCACTGCGAACAGTGCGCCTGCAGGAACCAGTGCTGGCAGCAGTACCGACATCACCAGGGTGTTATCGCCCCATGGGAATGGAATGATCCATTCGAAGCTGAAGTTGCCCAGGTAACCTGGCATCAAGCGCAGCGCGCCATCGACGAAACCGATGTACCAGTCCGGCTGGGTACCAGCCGAAACAGGGGATGGGTCATATGGACCGTAGTTCCATACCGGGTTGATCTGGAACAGGCCAGCAATGAATGCCACGATGCCGAAGACGATGAAGAAGAATCCACCGGCCTTGGCTGCGTATACCGGACCAACAGGGAAGCCAACAACGTTGTCGTTGGTGCGGCCTGGGCCAGGGTACTGGGTGTGCTTGTGGGTCACGACCATGAACAGGTGCACAACGATCAGCAAGATGATGACCGCAGGAACAATCATGATGTGCAACGAGTACAGTCGCGGAATCACGGTATCGCCAGGGAACTCGCCGCCGAAGAAGAACATCGACAGGTAGGTGCCGACGATCGGCAGTGCCTTCATGACGCCATCGATAATGCGCAGGCCGTTACCGGACAGCAGATCATCTGGCAGGGAGTAGCCGGTGAAGCCGGCAGCAAGACCCATGATCAGCAGCACGCCGCCGACAACCCAGTTCAGTTCACGTGGGCGACGGAATGCGCCGGTGAAGAATACGCGCAGCATGTGCACGGACAGGGAAGCGACGAACAGCAGTGCCGACCAGTGGTGTACCTGTCGCATGAACAGGCCGCCGCGCACGTCGAAGGAGATATCCATGGTCGAGGCCATAGCCGTCGACATGCCGATACCCTTCATCGGTACGTACGAGCCGTCGTAGACGACGTGAGCCATCGACGGATCGAAGAAGAAGGTCAGGAAGGTGCCCGAGAGCAGCAGCAGTACGAAGGTGTACATTGCCACTTCGCCGAACATGAACGACCAGTGGTCCGGGAAGATCTTGCGACCGAATTCCTTGACCATGCCCGAAGCGCCGACGCGGGAATCCACGAAGTTGGCGATGCGACCGGTAGCGGTCGATGCCTGGTATTCGTTAGTCGTCGTCATGATTAACCACGCTCCCAGTAGGACGGGCCAACTGGTTCGTGGAAGTCACTCTGAGCTACCAGGTAGCCCTCGGAGTCCACGGTAATTGGCAGCTGTGGCAGTGCGTGGCCAGCTGGGCCGAAGATGACCTTGCATTCCTGCGTCAGGTCGAAGGTCGACTGGTGGCAAGGGCACAGCAAGTGGTGGGTGTGCTGCTCGTACAGAGCAATCGGGCAACCCACGTGGGTGCAAATCTTGGAGTATGCGACGATGCCGTCGACGTTCCAGGTTTCGCGTCCCTCGGAGATCTGCATTTCTGCTGGATCCATGCGCATCAGCAGAACGACGGCCTTGGCCTTTTCGTTCAGCGGGTGCTCGGTCTCGTTGAGGCCTTCTGGGATCACGTGGAATGCGGAACCGATCTGCACATCCGAAGCCTTGATCGGGGTACCAGATGGGTCGCGGGTCAGACGGATGCCCTTGTCCCACATGGTGTGGCGCAGGGAATCGATCATCTCGTTCGCGGTGTTACCGGTGCGATCCAGGTCGCGGAACATGAAGATTGCTGGGATTGGCGCCAAGGCGATGGCACCGATCAGGGTATTGCGGATCAGCGGACGACGCTTGATGCCGGACTCTTCGAGCACGGTATCGATGATTTCGACGGCATCCTGGCGATCTTCTTCCGAGCGGATCTCGTGGCGCATTTCCATGAGCTCGTGATCCGGCATCAGGGTCTTGGCCCAGTGAACAATACCCACACCGATACCGAGCATCGCGAAAGCGGTGCCCAGTCCCAGTGCAGCGTTCTGCACACGCAGTTCAGCGAAGGTCATCTCGCCCAGGTGGCCCAGGACGAAGTAGGCCACGAAGAAGAAGAGCGTGCCGATGATGGAGATGGTAAATAGGAGCGCTACTTGACGCTCATGTCGCTTGGCTGCGCGCGGATCGCGGTCTGCGAGACGCGGACGATGGGGTGGTAAGCCCGGATCTGGGAATCGATCCTGAGCTACATCGTCAGCCTTAGCAACGGTGCCCGAGTATTCGGGACTGCCGTGACTATGGTCGCCCATGTTTCTCTCTCATCCTTCTGTTAGGAATTTATGTACGTAGTGATGGTTACGGCCGAGGCCGCGGGTTTGCCTTAGGAAGGACGCGAGGTCAACCAAATGGTGAAGGCAATGATGATACCCAGACCTGCGGTCCAGGTGAACAGGCCTTCAGCAACTGGACCCAGGGAGCCCAGGGCTGCACCGCCAGCGGAACCATTTGCTTCAATGGTCTTCAGGAAGGTGATAACGTCACGCTTCTCTTCTGGGGTGATGTTCGAGTCGTTGAACACTGGCATGTTCTGTGGGCCGGTAGCCATCGCTTCGTAGATGTGCTTCTCGGATACACCGGTCAGGGTTGGTGCGAACTTGCCGCGGGTCAACGCGCCACCGGCAGCAGCCGCGTTGTGGCACATTGCGCAGTTCACACGGAAGACGGTGCCACCGTGGGCGGCGTCGCCCTGGGTGGTATCCAAGTATTCCTCATCAGGGATCGCTGGGCCTGCACCCAGGCTTGCAACATACGCTGCCAGCTGGGAGATCTGCTCGTCGTCGAACTGTACTGGCTTGACCTGGGCCTGCGGGCCCTGCATCTGCATCGGCATACGGCCGGTGCCGACCTGGAAGTCAACAGAAGCCGCGCCAACGCCGATCAGCGATGGACCGGAGTCAGAGCCTTCGGCATTCATGCCGTGGCAAGTAGCGCAGTTGGCGACGAAAAGCTTCTGACCTTCTTCTACATCGGCCTGCGATGCAGAAGTGGTCTCAGCTGCCTTCGCTTCGCTGATGTTACCGGCTGCAGTGTAAAGACTGCCGGTAATCAGCAATCCGAACAGAAGCAGGGCCACAGCGGCGAGCGGGTGGCGGCGCTTTTTCGAAAGAGCCTTCACTTGCTGGTTCCTCACTTAGTTTCTTTGGTGTGGTGTTGCCGTACTTCTTGTTGAGGCAACTAATGAATTTAAGTTGCTACTTCAAGAAGTAGATGATCGCGAACAGGGCGATCCAAACAACGTCAACGAAGTGCCAGTAGTAGGACACGACGATGGAGCCGGTTGCTTCGAAGTGACCAAACTTCTTAGCCAGCATCGCACGACCAATGATCAGCAAGAATGCAATCAGACCACCAGCGACGTGAATGCCGTGGAAGCCGGTCGTAATGTAGAAGGCCGAAGCGTAGGAGTTCGAGTCGAATGCCACGCCCTCGCTAACGAGGACAGCGTATTCGTAGGCCTGAACCGAAACGAAGATCGCGCCAAGGATGAAGGTAAGAATGAACCATTCAATCATTCCCCATTCCTTGAAGTTGAAAAGCCCACCGGAACGGCGAGGCTTGAATTCTTCGGCACGGAACACGCCTAGCTGGCACGAGAACGAGCTGGACACCAGGATGATGGTGTTAACCAGCGCGAACGGTACGTTGAGCTTGGCAGTTTCAGTCGCCCATAGTTCGGGCGCGGCAGCCCGGAGGCTGAAGTACATGGCGAAGAGGGCGGCGAAGAACATGAGCTCGCTGGAGAGCCACACCATCGTTCCCACCGACACCATGTTTGGGCGGTTCGGCGCATGTGGCGCCGTCGTATTTGGGGCATGAGTCGCAGTTGTCACACTGACATTATGTCTCTAAATGCCCCTCAGATACCAATGCAAAAGCGGGTTGGCAGAGGTTTGTTGCGCCACATCTTGGCAACATCCGCGGAAACATGCGGAAGTACAGAGAAAACTCTTTCTACAATTCGTAGAGCTTCGTCCGGCGAGTCTCACGAAACAATCATTTATGCAACGAAAGTGTTTCGTATTTAACCCCAGAAACTAGGCATTTTTAGCGACCTGAGCCACATCATCTAACGACATGAATTGGGTAGCGCCCCGGTGTCTGGATAGGCTTTCCCATGTGTCAACGAGCCTTGTAAACGAAAAGTTCCCGACGTGGCCAGATCTATTGGCCACCCTGATCAACGGTGGCGATCTCAGCCGCGAACAGGCCGCTTGGGCAATGAATGAGATCATGTCCGGCGAGGCGAGCGACGTTCAGATTGCCGGGTTCCTGGTTGCACTGCGATCCAAGGGTGAAACCGTGGCCGAATTGACCGGCTTGGTGGACTCCATGGTCGCCAATGCGCGCCCCTTGACCATCGATGCACAAACTTTGGACATTGTTGGGACCGGTGGCGATCGCCAGAACACCGTCAACATCTCAACGATGGCCACACTGGTGTGCGCTGGCGCGGGCGTGAGCATAGTTAAACACGGCAACCGCGCATCCTCTTCGTCCTCGGGTTCCGCCGACGTGCTTGAAGCATTGGGCGTCCGCCTGGAGGTACCAATCGAGCGCCTTGTAGAGGTGTACGACAAGGTTGGGATTGCGTTCTGCTTCGCCAACGTCTTCCATCCCTCGATGCGCCACGTTGCCGGAGCACGCCGTCAATTGCGCATACCAACCGCTTTCAACTTCATGGGCCCCTTGACCAATCCCGCATTGCCCAGCGCATCCGCCATCGGCTGCTCCGACATGGTCATGGCACCAATCATGGCGGGCGTTCTTGCAAGCCGTGGCGTGCGTGGCCTGGTCTTCCGCGGGGATGACGGACTGGATGAACTAACCACCACTGCAGCTAACCGCGTCTGGGAAGTGCGCAACGGCACGGTCACCGAGTTCACGTTCGATGCCCAGGACGTTGGATTTGCCCGTGCGACGCTTAATGATCTGCGCGGTGGAGATGCACTACATAACGCAGGGGTTGTACGAGATGTCATCTCCGGGACTCCCGGACCCGTTCGAGATGCGGTCCTCCTGAACGCGGCTGCCGGAATGGTGGCTTACAGCGATACTGCTGAAGGCAGTTTCGAAGATCGCATGCGGGCGGCGATTGGGAAAGCGGCGCATTCCATCGATTCCGGTGCGGCGAAGGCGACCTTGGAAGCCTGGTCCTCAACGACCCAGGCGATCGTAGGCGCGTAGCACCGTCAGATGCCAACAAAGCCGGTCTTTGGTTCGCGATTTTACAATCGCTGAACCGAAGGCCGGCTTTGTTCTTGAAAAGTCCTTAGTCGCCTAGGCCAAGGGAAAAGGCTGCTTCAAGATCATGTTCCGAATATGCGCGGAATGCAATGTGGGTCTGGGTGCCGCGGATGCCTGGAATCTTGGAAAGCTTATTGGCAATGACTTCGGCGAGGTCCTCGTGCTTGTTGACTCGTGCAATTGCAATCAAGTCCCAGTCGCCTGCTACGGAATAGACTTCGCTGATGCCCGAGATTGCGGAGATCTGCTTAGCGCATTCAGGGATACTGTCCGTTGCAGTCTGGATCATGACGAATGCGGTGACCATCACTGTGCCTTTCGGTTCTAACTTATCGCCTGCCAGGAGGCGGCTGATCTGGAATCAACTCTAGTCGAAAAGCAGCGAATGAGAGGCATGGGCGCATCGCCCCGCTTCGCATAGTACAATGATTTTAATTTGTAGATTCAGATACAAAGTTTTACAATTGTTCCATGATTGTGTTGACCATTGACCAGCGGCGTTCACGTTCCACCGAAGATAAGGTGGAGGCTCTAGTCAAGCAAGCTAATGCTACCGTTCCAGTGGTTCGCCCCTTCCAGCGAACCGCCGGCGATGAAGTTCAAGCTGTCTTGGATAACGCCAACGAAGCTATTCGCTTGGCAGTGATGATGGCAGCTTCAGGGGACTGGAGTGTCGGCATTGGCTTTGGGCAAGTCGAAACGCCACTGCCCGAAGAAACCCGTGCCGGCAGGGGACCTGCCTTTGAATATGCTCGTGTCGCAGTTGAGCGGGCAAAGAACACCAATGCGCATCTAGCTGTTCATGGACCGTCGCATGAAGCCACCCGTCTGGAAGCCGAGCTCCAGCTGACTGCCTGCATAGTTTCAAAGCGACGGGCCACGGCATGGGAAGCGGGCACTCTGGCCGACGAAGGCCTGACCCAGCAGCAGATTGCCAAAGAATTAGGAATCACCCAGCAGGCTGTCTCTTCTCGTCTGTCGGCCGCGCTATGGTTTGAGGCGAACCGAATGATGGATGAAGCTGCCAAATCGCTGAACCGACAGCTGAAGATGCTAAAGGAGCAGTAAATGCTTTGGATCGCTTGGGGGAGTCTGAGCCTGGCGGCGTTTGTCTCTTGCATAGCTGCCTACCTTGGCTATGCCATGGGCAAACGAGCTCGTGTCCGCGACTGGCTAGTTGTGGGCTCTGCCCTGTTCGCCATTCTCTCGGCCCTGCTGGCAGTTGCTTCTCAAACTTCGTTGGAGCAGAACGGGCTTTCGCCGGTGTACGCGATCGTCCTGAGTTCCATCTTTGCCATTAGTTTCGGCGGTCCGTTTACGGAACTTGTTTTCCGGCTTGCTGCGAAGAATGATGTCGAGCTCCAAAAGGAGGAGTCCGACCCTTCACCGCTTCGAGGCGGGCTGTGGATCGGACTCCTGGAGCGCACGGCCATCGTTGGAAGCCTCTGGGCCGGTTGGCCAGAAGGCATTGCCGTCGTCTTGGCGGTCAAGGGTCTTGGCCGGTTCTCTGAACTGAAAAACCATCGCGCCGCCGAACAGTTTATTCTGGGGACTTTCGCCAGCGGTCTCGTCGCTGCCGGTTCCTACGGGCTCGGCCTGCTATTTACCTAGCCGCTTAGCCACCATTGAGGTAACCAGCCGACGCCCCATCAAGAATGCGCCCAGAACCAGTGTCGCGACGATGATGAAGGGGAGTGCCGCAGTGGAATCCATGCCAACGCGAAGCGCAAGGCCCGCTGCTACGGTCACCACCCAGACCAGTACGCCAACAGGAAAGAGCTTGTTGATCGTGGTCCAAGGCTTGGACAGCAAGGTCACGACGACGTAGGCAACCAAGAACGGCAGGGCGGTCATTAGGATGCCGCCAATGCTCAAGGCATGCTCGTGTTCACGTCGACCGAGCAGGGCGAATAGAACAATGAGAACAACGTCGACAGCCATCCACAGCGGCCACTTACGAATAGAATCCTTCATGTACTCATCATAGGTTTACCCCGGTGTCCGTGAGTAATTCGGCGTTGGCTGGATCGTTGTCGGTTCAGACACAGAAGGTCGCCATCGAGGCTCGCCCGAATGAGCTCACGGCCATGGTGGCCGCAGCTATTGTTCTAGCATTAGTCCTATGAAGATCTGGCCTGGCAATGCATGGATGCAAACGCACCAGATCGCCCTCTATTTATCCGCGATCACTGCCGGTTGCGTTCTCGGCCTGGCCTTGCCTGCCGCAAGCAAGGGTCTCGAGAACTCGGTTAACCCGTTCCTTGGGTTGCTGCTCTACGCTACTTTCCTGGGCATGCCGCTGACCCGTTTTCCGGAGGCCTTCCGGGACACTCGCTTCATGGGTGCACTGTGCGCGGTCAACTTTGCCGTGGTGCCGCTCGTGGCCTTCGGGCTATCGCGAATAGTGGCGGGGGACCAGGCACTGCTCTTCGGCGTGCTGCTGGTCTTGCTAGCGCCCTGCATCGACTACGTTATCGTCTTTACCGGCTTAGCCGGGGGAGACAGCCAACGGTTGCTGGCGGCCACACCGCTCTTGTTGATCTTGCAGATGCTGCTCGTGCCGGCATACCTCTATATATTTGCTGGACCCTCGGCGATCGACGTGATCGTGCCAGCTCCTTTCCTGGGGGCACTGCTGGGACTGATCGTGCTCCCACTGCTGGCAGCAGCACTCACCCAGGCACTCGCCAAACGATTTACCTGGGCAGAGCCCATCGGGGATTGGGCCGACTATCTAATGGTTCCGTTGATGATGGGAACGCTATTTAGCGTGGTGGGCTCGCAGATCTTCACGGTGAGAGCAAGCCTGGGTCAATTAGGGCTGGCCATTATGGTTTTCGCTCTGTTTATCTGCATCATGAATGTCCTTGGATACTCCGCGGGGAAACTCTTCAAGCTGCCCACCGCCTCGCGGCGGGCAGTTACTTTCAGTGGCGTCACACGCAATTCTCTGGTGGTGCTTCCCCTGGCCCTGGCTTTGCCCGCGGAGCTGGAATTAGCCTCTGCCGTGGTCGTTAGCCAGACCTTGGTAGAGCTAATTGGAATGTTGGTGATGGTTCACTACGCACCGAAGCAACGCACCACCAAGTAGTTCGAGCCTTACCCTGCTATGTCCGGATTAAACAGAATTTGCCTGGCCAAGAACACATGGAAGTGACCGGGCCAGGCAAATTGGATTGAGGAGTCAGGGCATTCAGTGATGCCCAGGCGAAAGCAGCCTGCTCCTCATAGAATCCATGATTAGTGCTCGCCACCTGGAGGGCCAATGAAAAGCATGGTCGAGAAGATACCGGCAATAACGACGAATAGCAGGACCGTGGTCAGCGCCGGGCGGGCAACAAGCCAACGCATCGTCGCGTCGGTCCACTTGCGATCATCTGGATGATCGGTTGCCTCGGTACGCCAGGTACCTTCCAGCTTTCCCTTGCGTTCCAGCCACTTGTCGTAAGGAATGGTCAGATATGGGACGACGGCGGTCGCGGCAGCTCCAATGATCAGCGACTTCCTCCAGCGCTGATTCATGCCAATGAGCACAGCCATCGTTGCATAAGTCAGGAAGACAAAGCCGTGGATGAAGCCGGCAATGGAAACAGGCCAATCACCAACCTTGACGACGTACTTCAAAATCAATGCAATGATCAGCATCGTCCATGTGACAGCTTCAGCGCGGGCAACTAGACGGTACAGGGCGCTTGGAGACATAGGGTGTTTTCTGTCCTTGAAGGTAGATAGGGGAGTAGTCCGGGAACTCGGTCAAGTACTAGCCTATCTGGCTCCAGGGATACCGCCGACATCCTGCCCTGGAGCATGGAGTTCCCGGTTGACGCAGCACCTACTTGATTTCTAGGCAGGCCCTTGCTGCAGGAAAAGCACCGGATGCACTTGGACCCAGATGCCCCAATGCGCCTGAATCTGGCAGGATGGCACCCATGATCCACGCAGTAGTTTTCGATTTGGACGGAGTGATCCGCAATTTTCCCGAGGCCGCCACTGCTGACGTTGAAATGGAATATGGGTTGCCATCAGGCACTTTGAACGCGGCGGCTTTCGACCCTGCTCGCCTGGAACGACTCACTACAGGTAAAATATCTCGTTTGACATGGATCAAGGAGATTGGGAAGAGCGTTGGATCCACGGAAGCCGCCAACGCATGGGGTCTCATAGAGCCCGTTGTAGATCGCGATGTGCTGCAGCTACTCGACGATCTACAACGTGCAGGTATCACCACCGCCATTCTCACGAACGGCAGCGACACCATTGACATCGAACTTAAGCGGCAAGGAATCGCCACCCACGTCGCCCGAGTATTCAATTCAGCAAAAATCGGTTATCCGAAGCCAGACCGACGAGCATTTCTGCACGTAATCAATGCTCTGCACCTGTGTGCAAACCAGATCCTCTTTACCGACGATTCCGCCGGGAAACTTGTCGGGGCGACCGATCTCGGGATCCACACACATCACTTTGCTTCCGCTGCGGATTTGAGGTCGGCATTGACCGGGCGCGGTGTACTCTAGCCGGATCGATCATCGTTTGGAATAACATCAAGGGGAGTGGCAAGAGGAAAGCGCCCTAGTTCTCGAATACCTCCTGATAAACGTCCCAGAATTGGTCCATCGAGCGCGGAGCCCCAAGCAGGACGGCCTCCAGATACATGAGATGCGTTTCCCATCCCGCCAGGTAATTCGAGACGCCAACGCTGAGTTTGGAGTGGCTCAGCGCAAGTTCAGCTCCGAAGAGGCTCGACTGCAGAGTCAAACTAACCTCCGACACAGATTCTTCCGGAAACTTCCAGGACATCACGAGGGCGGATGCTGGCTCGACCTGTTCAATCCGGCTTTCGCAGATGTAGTTTTCCGCATGCTCGATCTGCACAGTAGAACCCACGTCAAGGCTTCCAGCGACGTGAGTTCCCAGCCAGAGTGGCAATGCCTGACGATCAATCATTGCGTGCCAAAGCCTGTCGGTCGATACGCCGAAGGACCACCTGAGATCCACAGATCCCGCCGAAGCGTCCGCGAACTTTCGAATGATGGGCATGAAAAGAGTCTGCTTCGATATACGGGGCAGCCAGCACAAATGGCTGCAGTGAGACCCTGCGTGGGGAGTCGTGGATTTCCATTACTTTACATAATGTAGATTATCGGCTTATTCGCAATGTCGCTGGAAGTAGCCTTATTCGTCCATTTACGCCTCGGATTTCGAAGGCCGCTTACTGCTCAGCTTGTTGACGCTGATCCTGCAAATCCAGCCGGTGCCTCGCGAAGTCCAGGGTCTGCCGAATGAACTCGCGCGAGCGCTCATCATGCATCGAGTAGATGACATGGCGGCCGGACTTCCTCGTTTGCAATACACCGGCTGCTCGCAGCTTGGATAGCAATTGGCCGGCAACCGTTGGACTAACGCCGATCAACTGAGCCAAATCGGACAGGGAAAGATCGTCCATGGACAGCGCCCAGAGCATCTGGAGCCTTGCCGGATCCGACAAGGTTTTGAGTACCGTTGCCGACATGTCCAAAAGATCGCTGGAGACGATCTCGTCTTCAGCCGTTGGGACAATGAATTCGCTGGTCATCTCACGCGCTCCCTCTCCGCATTTCGCCCGCCCTGGTTCGATTCAACTGCTTCAACCCAGCTCTGTGGGTGTGTCCATTATGGCCACGGATCAAGATAAAGCGATAGGTATGCTCAAAATTCACAAGACTAAACAGGCTCGTAGCCATCTTTGGGAGCACTCCCCTATTTAAATAATCCGTTTCGAAATAAATCGAAGGCTTCTTGACTAGGCACTTTAACGTCGCCTCGGCACCGCAAGGCATCCCTGCAAGCTGGAATGGTGGCGATTGCATCACAGAAGATTGGCCGCGTCTGCGCTCAGTGGCAAAATTTAGATATGGCTAATCCGTTGCTACGCATTCCCCACGGGAATAAGTACGCTCTTCAGATCCGCGAAGCTCTCAAGCTGCAAGGTATCGAAGTTGACCCGGTTCAGAGTGATCTGATCGACCTTCTAGGACGTACTTTGCGTACGACGATGACGGCAAAGCACCCTGGCGTCTACATTTATGGCCCTCCTGGTCGAGGCAAAACCCTCATCATCAATACCTTGGTCTCGGTGCTGCCTGAAACCACGACAGCGCGCTTCCATTTCCACGAGTTCTTCCAGCGCGTAAATTCCCCGGTCAACCGTGTCCCGGGCCAGCCGCTGGGCGCGATTTTCTCGCAAGGGCTTGAGCGCGAGCTCGCTGGACTGCAGTTGCTGGTCTTCGATGAGTTCCATTGCACCGAACCTGGCGACGCGATGTTCATGGCCAAGCTCATTCGGCATTGCACGGAACACGAGATCCAGCTGGTCACTACGTCGAACTACGGGCCGGAGAAGCTGCTTGACGATGACACTTTCCATCACCTGGTTCAGCCAATTATTGACCGGATCCAACGGGACTTCACTGTATTCTCACTGGATCATTCGGTGGACTACCGACAGCTCGCCGCCGATCCCGAGCAGGTCTTGGACGGGTATCGGAGAGGCACGCTAAATCTCTTCGAAGCACCAGGAGAACTGCCGGTCCACGATACGATGATCCAGATCGGCTACGACGAAATCGGGCCAGTCCACGTGAATGCGGATGAGATCTGGATCAGCTTCGATCAGATCTGCCGAACTCGCCGCAACACTGCCGACTATCTGGATTTGGCAAGCCGGTATTCGCGCTGGCATGTAACCTGCATCCCAGCTAGTGCCACCATGCCAATGGATGAGGAACGCCGACTGGCGAATCTTATCGATATCTTCTACGACAAGAACGTGGAAGTCCATCTGTACGCCGCAGACAATCTGGGCAATCTTGGACACATGCTGCATGACACTGAAAAGGCCCGACTCACCTCGCGCCTGGCTCAACTTCAGCTCAACGAATACGAACGGACTAGCGCTTGCCGATGAACACCGAGTACACCGCACAGGACATCGAGAATATAGTTCGAGAAGTCCTGGAGACTGCAGATGAGAACCTCATACTGCCTATTGTCCAGCTGGGACATCCCGTTCTCCGCCAGCAGGCGGTGGCCTACGAGCAGCAGCTTCCGCAGGAACTGCTCGAAGAACTCCTTGAAGCAATGCGCCAGACCATGTACGACGCCCCTGGCGTAGGACTCGCCGCTCCTCAGGTGGGTATCCCCCTGCAGATTGCCGTGCTCGAAGATCTCTATCCCATTCCGGAGGAAGCTGCCTCGCACAGAGAGCGTGAGCCGCTGGAGTACTTCGAGATCTTCAACCCCGTATATACGGCATCAACAGAGCGCGCGGCAGTCTTCTACGAAGGTTGCCTGTCTTTCGAAGGATTCCAAGGCGTAGTGAGCCGGGCCGCCGATATCACCGCCACTTATAAAGATCGGGACGGCCAGGAAATAACTCGAAGCTTCTCCGGTTGGCAGGCCCGCATTGTCCAGCACGAAACTGATCATCTATCGGGCACTGTCTATATCGACAAAGCACTTACCCGCTCCTTGATTAACGAATCCGAACTGTGGCGCCATGAAAGCATGGACGTTGCAACGGCACAAGAGGTTCTGAAATTCTAATGTTCTCCGGCACCACGAACGTTACTTGCCCGGTCTGCGAGCAACCCCTTGGCTTCGAGGAATCTCGGGATAGAACCCTGAGTTGCGAAGCCGGGCATCGTTTTGATGCTGCCAAACAGGGTTACTTCAACTTCCTTACTGGCAAAGGAACGAACTTCCTCGAAGACACCTCGGCCATGGTCCAAGCCCGCGATGCTTTCCAGTCAAAGGGACATTATGAGCCTCTGGCGCGCGCGCTGTCCGAGCTGATCAATGATCATCACGACGGACATTCGCTTGACGTGCTGGATGCGGGCGCAGGTACCGGCTACTACCTGGGGAAGATTCTAGAGAACTCTCCTGCTGCTGAACTTGATGCTTTGGCTCTGGACATCTCCCGCTTTGCCATGCGTCGTGCCGCGAAGGTTCCAAGCACGCTCGCTGTGGTCTGGGATGTCTGGCGCAAATTGCCTACTGCCGACCGATCACGCGATGTGGTGATCAACTGCTTCGCACCGCATAACCCGGCAGAGTTCCAACGTGTACTGCGTACTGGTGGATTATGCATTGTCGTGACCGGCGAACCAGATCATCTCAACGAAGTCGTCGACCCGCTGGGCATGCTCACCGTAGGACAGGGCAAGCAAGCCGCCTTGGTGGAAAAATTTGCGGCTGAAGGCCTTAATCATCGCGGATCCAAGAATCTGACATATCGGATGAACCTGAATGCGGACGATCTCTATAACCTTGCATTCATGGGTCCGTCCGGGCACCACCTCTCCCCTGAAATTCTTCATCAGCAGACGCTGGCGTTGGGTTCCCAGCCTGTAACAGCTTCCTTTGGAGTACACGCATTCGTCACGCAGGGCTAGAAGATACCCCAAAATGACTACACCTTTTATCTGCCTTCTACGGCAGAATGTAGGAAAGACCAGTTACGACTGGTCAATGTCCTAACAGAATTTAGGTGAATGCCATGACAACAGCCGAATGGATCATCAGCAACGCTTGGGTGATCTGGCTGGCACTGTTCTTGCTGCTGGCGATCATCGAGATGCTTTCTCTTGATCTCTACTTCATCATGCTCGGCGTAGGTGCCCTTGGTGGTGTAGCGGTCGCACTGCTCAGTGGACCCATGTGGTTGCAGGTCCTTGTATTCTGCGTCATTTCATTGTTGATGATCTTCCTGGTTCGACCTATTGCCGTCAAACATTTACGGAAATCACCCGAGGGCTTCCGCACCAATATCGAGCGATTAATCGGTGCGGATGCACTTATTCTCGAGCCGACCTCGCGCATGTCGGGTTCGGCCAAGATCCGTGGAGAGATCTGGACCGCCCGTGCTGAATCCAGCGTTCCGACCATGAATCCCGGCACCTATGCCGTGGTTTCACGTATCGACGGGGCAACTGCATACCTCACCGCGAAGTCCCCTGACCCTGCTAACGGCTAGCTAGCCTGACGCCCCCAAATTCATCACTACTGCACAAGGAAAGAGAGTACGAACCATGAATTCAGATGGTTTTGGCTTGACTATTGTGCTTGTCGTTCTGGCAATCTTCGTGATTGTCGTCCTACTGCGCAGCGTGCGCATCGTGCCGCAGGCACGTGCTGGCATCGTTGAGCGCCTCGGCAAGTACAACCGAACCCTAAATCCCGGTCTGACAATCCTGATCCCCTTTGTGGATCGCTTGCTGCCGCTGCTGGACCTGCGTGAACAAGTTGTTTCCTTCCCGCCGCAGCCAGTTATTACCGAGGACAACTTGGTAGTTTCGATTGATACCGTGGTCTACTTCCAGATCACCGAGCCGCGTGCCGCGACGTATGAAATCGCTAACTACATCCAGGCCGTAGAACAGCTGACCACCACTACGCTTCGTAATGTCGTCGGTGGCCTGAATCTGGAAGAGGCCCTGACTAGCCGCGACCAGATCAACGGCCAGCTGCGTGGTGTCCTTGACGAGGCAACCGGCAAGTGGGGCATCCGTGTTTCCCGTGTCGAGCTGAAGGCTATCGATCCACCGCTGTCCATCCAGGACTCGATGGAGAAGCAGATGCGCGCCGAGCGTGACCGCCGTGCTGCCATCCTGACCGCTGAGGGCACCAAGCAGTCCTCCATCCTTACTGCCGAAGGCGCACGCCAGGCTTCCATCCTCGAAGCCGAGGGCGATGCACAGGCCGCAATCTTGCGCGCTGACGGCGAGTCCCAGGCCATCCAGAAGGTCTTCGATGCAATTCACGCCGGCAAGCCGGACCATGAGTTGCTCGCCTACCAGTACCTGCAGACTCTGCCGAAGCTTGCCGAAGGCACTTCGAATACCCTGTGGGTGATTCCAAGCGAACTGACCGAAGCACTCAAGGGCATCGGCGGAGCGCTGGGCGGCAACGGATCGGGCAGCAAGCCTGCCACTCCGGAATCGCCATCGGCCCCAGGTAGCAACCTGTAGCAACAGCTGGTTTAGAACCGATTAGCCGTCTGCGGCGAGGTGCATACAATGCACCTCGCCGCAGACGCGTATAATGGATGTTTTGGCACCAAGAATTATCTTCACCTCTAGTCGGAGGGAATTATTTCCGAGTGCCAAACGTTGGTACGTGTAGCGAATTCTTCAATCATCGCGGAGGGAAAACATGAGCGATCGCAGCCTACGAGGCATGCGCCTGGGTGCACAGAGCATGGAATCTGAGGCAGGTGTGGAGCCGGCTGCCCGTCAGCGTGTGGAATACCGTACCGAAGAGGGCGAGACCGTCTTCGTCGTCTTTGCTGCCGAAGCTGAAATTCCAGCAACCTGGCACACCAAGACCGGTAAGGAAGCCAAGCTCGTCCACGGCGAAGCCAAGGCCGAAGAACCGGGCAATGAAAAGCCTGTCCGTACCCACTGGGACATGCTTCTTGAGCGCCGTTCCGAAGAAGAACTGGAAAAGACTCTGGCAGACCGCCTCCAGCAGCTGCGCGCTGCTCGCGGGGAAACTGCCTAATCTCCCCCACGCACGGTTCCATGCTGCCTTAGCATGGCCGTAGGGGCTTGGTTGAGGGCTGGGTTTGATGACCGATGGTTATCAAACCCAGCCCTCACTCTTTTGCCTGTCTGCTATGGGGCTCAAAGACCACGCCCAGTATTTTCAACTGCGTCAAAGAGCCTGCATGAAATTGCGCGGCCAGCGCCGCCGGCCTAAGCAGCTTCGTAGAAGCTATCTTCATCCTGCACAGTCCGCCTTTGGGGCGGTGGGCTGGTTTGTATTTCACTGCCTGCCCGAGACCTGATGATGATTCCTGGTTAAACGAACTGGCGTGCAACGATCCATCGTTGCACGCCAGTTCGCTTAACCACGGGTATTACTTCTTGGAAGTCAGCTTCTTCCACCGGGCGCCCAAGCCCCAGCGGGTGACATTCCACATTGCTTCGAACACAATGTTGCCGCTCATCTTCGACGCGCCCAGTTCGCGCTCTACGAAGGTCACGGGAACTTCAACGATCGTCTTGCGCAGCATGGCCACGCGGAAGGTCATGTCCACCTGGAAGCCGTAGCCGCGCGACTCAACGGCGTCAAAATCGATTGCTTCCAGGGTTTCGCGCTTGAAGGCGCGGTAGCCTGCGGTGATGTCGCGCAGAGGCAAGCCCAGCATGGTGCGCGAGTAGAAGCTGCCGCCGCGCGAGATGATCTTGCGCAGCATTGGCCAGTTCACGACTTCGCCGCCCTTGACCCAACGCGAACCGATTACGAGATCTGCGCCCGCGGCACTGGCTTCCAAAAGGCGTGGAAGCTGCTCTGGCATATGCGAGCCATCGGCATCCATCTCTACCAGTACGTCGTAGTCGCGAGCCAACGCCCATTCGAAACCTGCAATGTAGGCGGCTCCCAGGCCATCCTTGCCGGTACGGTGCAATACGTGGATATTCGAGTCCTCAGCAGCCATCTTGTCTGCAAGTTCTCCGGTGCCGTCAGGCGAGTTATCATCAACGATCAATACATCCGAGTCAGGAACTGCGGTACGCAAGCGTCCTACGGTCAGCGGGAGCGACTCCAGTTCGTTGTAAGTCGGAATGATTGTAATGACGCGCACGCGGCGGCACCTTTCTGGGTATACAACACAAAGCCTCTTGCCTGCTCGGCGTCGACTGCATGGCTTATGCAGGACACCGGGTCGAAAAGAGTTAATCCAAACTCAAAGTATAGTCATCATTTGCCAATCAGCGCGCTGGAGACACCGCATTAACGAACGATCCTCAGTGACTTCGGCCCTATTCTCCACGCCGAAAGGCACAGAGAATGTTATCTAAGGTCACTGAGGATCGTTGTTTAAATTGCGTAGTTTCCAACGCAATGCATGTGCATCTCGAAGAGGCGCTTAGACCAGCCTAGTGGGTACCCCACCTAGGCTGTCAACCATCAAATGACTTCACTCTTTACCTAGACACCACTAGTCAGGGCAAATTTTGCGAATTCATTCTGCTTATTGAGCATCTGTTTCGCTTTAAGCCGATTCGCTTGGCTCAAGGGTATTGAAAAGCGTGATTCCAGCGCGTACTGTACGCAGGCACTGCGGAATTTCCTCATCAACGACCGGAAGCATCGGAGTTCCAGCTCGTGCATCGGTACTCCAAGAACTGATTCGGACGTCCGGAGTTTGCACAGCAAGTTCAGAGGCAGTCCACACTGCAAAAGTCGCCGGCGCGCCGATCACGAGCTGCCCGGCGAACGGGTTCATCTCGCCCATGGCGCGGTAGGTGGATCGGGTTTGAGCCAAGAAGGCCGCACGAGCCGAAATGCGAGCCTCAGCATTCGTCATGTTCATGCCGGCGCGAACAACCTGCCAGCCATCAACCTCCGTTACCGGAGCATCAGAGCCAAGCACCATTGGCACACCAGCCGAAAGCATAGCGGAGAGGTTGTTCATCGATGCTGCGCGCTCCCCCAGGCGCTGCGCGTACATGCCGTTCGAGCCGCCCCACGCCTGGTCGAAGACCGGCTGCATCGAAACCATGATGGCGTACTGCAGCAAACGGGCCCGCGAGTCTTCATCAACCATCTCGACATGCTCCAGACGGTGCCGGCACATCTGCAGCTTAGCTGCCCCAATCTGCTCAGCAGCCAGGTCAAAACCTGCCAACACCTCGTCCAGGGCGCCGTCTCCGATCACATGGAACGAGGCCTGGATCCCCCGGGAACTGCAAGCGACCAGGTGGGCCGCAATTTCGTCACGCTTCAGATACAGGGTGCCGCGTTCGCCCGGCTGATCGCTGTAGTCTTCGCGCAGGTACGCCGTGTGGCTGCCTAGCGAACCATCCACGCGAAGATCGCCACCCAAGCCCAGCACCTTTCCCGTTGGGAAGGATGCGGCCAGCTCCTGGGCGATGTCTGCATCGCTAACCAGTTCGCCCCAGTAGGCATGGACTTGCGGCAGTTCAGGGTTGTCGATGGCCAGCAACTGCTCCAGCGCCTCTCGGCCCTCAATATGCGGGGCCGCCATCTCCACAACGCTGGCGAAACCACGCGAGGCGTAGTGCTCCAGTGCCAGGCGCTGGTATTCCTGTTCGGCCTTCTGCGTATTGGTGAGTGCTTCACGCACGGCGTCGTGATCCGCACCAGAAATGATGCCAGCGGCGAGGTGGCCCAGGTCCAGCAGATCCAGCAGTTCCCGATTGACCAGGGCACTGTGCACATCGCGACGCGCCAGGTAATAGCCGCGGCCTTCCGCGGCACTGGTCAGGTCGGTATCCGCGGGCAGCTGCTGGTCAGCCCAGTTCGAGTTGTCCCACCCCTGAGCCAGGACCAGCTTGGTCGACTTCTGCGCCTGCTCGGCGACGAGGGAAAGCAGCGAAGAAGCCGAGGTTGCTGCACCCAAATCGGCTCCCGAAAGGGTGCGGCCCAAGGCGGCAAGGTGCGTGTGGGATTCGACGAACGCCGGGGTAATCAAACCACCATTGAGGTCGACCACTTCGTCGACGGCAGACGCGTGGCGCTCGGCTGCGTCCTCGCCGCCCAACCATGAAATGGTGTCGCCGTCCACCACCATTGCGGTAGCAAATGGATCGGCCGCTGAGTAGATGGACCCGTTTCGGTAGAGTGTTTTTGCCATCAGCGTCTCCCTTTTCTCGTGCACTGGCTAATAAGTTTTTCGGCTGGACCTGCTGGCTAGTCCAGCACGTTCGAGTAGGCCACTACACCGCGCTTGATCTGGTCTACTGCCTTGTAGGCATTGCGAACCAGCAATGGCGGAAGGTCGCTATTCTTTGCGAACTGGTCCAATGTGTCGATGACCTGCTTGGCCCAGCGCACGAAGTCACCCGGTGCCAGATCGGTACCGCGCAGCGCGCTGTTCAGGCTCGAACCGCGGGCCCACTTGTACATTGGCCAGATCAAACCGGATTCCGGTGGAGCGGTCGGGTCAAGGCCCAAGGCCTCTTCAGCGTCCGATAGCTCGCCCCAAATCCTGATGGTGCTATTCCAGATGTCATCGATCTTGCCCGTTGGCATTTTCGGATCGGCACGGTCCCCGTCGCGGCGTGCCTGGTAGACCAGGCTGGCGACAACCGCGCAGAGTTCTTCCGCATTGAGCTGCGTGAGCTTGCCGGTCTCCAGGATTTGGCTGGTGAGCAGATCTCGGTCGCCATAGATGCGGCGCAGGCGGCGGCCCGAGTCGGTCAGCGCGACATCTTCGCCGCCCTCGGAAGGCACGAGGTATTCGAACTGCTCGAGCACTTTGCAGACCTTGTCGAACTGCGTGGCAATGGTATTGGTTCGCCCGCGGATGGCGCGACGGGCCTTGTCCGTGTCCTTCTTCAGCTTCCAGTACCTGTCGGCCCAGCGCATGTGCTGGTCCTTCTCCGAGCAGGCGTGGCAAGGATGGTCCTTGAGCTCCAGGCGCAGTGCGTTGATTTCACGCTCGAAGGAATCCGAGCCTTCGAAATCAAAGCTCTGGGCGTCCTGGCGTGGAGGACGCGACTCGTAGATCGCGTTGCGCAAGGATGAAGCAAGGTCCCGGCGCTCCTTCGGTGTGCGCCCGTTGAACCCCTTGGGAATCTTGATCCGCGAAATGATCTGCACTGGTCCGTTGAGGTCTTCCACCGAGAGCCGGCGAAGCTGCGCTTCTTCGGTCAGCACGGTGTGTCGCGGGTTGTACATGGCCTTATCAAGCTCGACGACCACGGCGCGACCGAAGCGGCGGCCACCTGGCAGGTCCACCACGTCGCCGCGGATCACGGCCTGCAGGGACTGCTCAGCTGCCGAACGGCGCTCGTGGCGGCGGTCCTTCGCAGCGTTCTTCTCGACCTGGGCCAGGTTTCGTTGGAGTTTCAGGTACTCGGTGAAATCTCCGAGATGGCATTCCATCGACTTGGCGTAGCCGGCCAGGGATTCTTCCTTGGAACGCACCTGGCGCGCCATGCCCACCACGGAACGGTCCGCCTGGTACTGGGCAAAGGAGGTTTCGAGGATTTGACGAGTCTGTTCACGGCCAAACTGCGCCAGCAAGTTGGTGGACATGTTGTAGGTCGGACGGAACGAGGAATTCAGCGGATAGGTTCGCTTCGAAGCGAGTCCTGCCAAGGATTCCGGTTCCAGGTCGGGGTTCCAGACAACAATTGAATGGCCTTCGACGTCAATGCCGCGGCGCCCGGCACGGCCGGTGAGCTGGGTGTACTCCCCCGAAGAGATCTGCACGTGGGATTCGCCGTTGAATTTGACCAGTTTTTCCAGCACGACCGAGCGTGCTGGCATGTTCACGCCCAGTGCCAGGGTCTCGGTTGCGAACACCACCTTGATCAGGTTGCGTGCAAAGAGGTCTTCAACGATTTCCTTGAAGATCGGGAGCAGGCCGGCGTGGTGGGAAGCGAAGCCGCGAACCAGACCATCGCGCCAGGACCAGAATTCCAGTACGTCCAGGTCTTCGCTGGGGATCCGGTAGGCGACTTCATCCAGCGCTTGCGCGATCTCGGCGGCTTCTTCATTGGTCGTCAGGCGCAGGTCAGCCATGGCGCACTGCTGCACGGCCATATCGCAGCCCTTGCGGGAGAAAATGAAGAAGATAGCTGGCAGCAGAGCAGCCCGGTCAAGCTTCCCGATAACCGCTGGACGGTTGATGCGGTGCCCCATGCCTGAACTGCGCTGGGGGCCGCGACCCCGGCCGCGCTGCACTCGGCCGCCAGGGCTGTGGGAGCGTACGAGTTTTCGCAGTTCGGGGTTGACCGAGGCCTTTGAATCGTCTTCAGCCACCTTGTCGAAGGCTACGTCTTCGGCAAACAGGTCCACCACGTTAGGGCCGACCATGACGTGCTGGAAGAGCGGCACCGGGCGATGCTCGGAGACGATGACATCGGTCTGGCCCCGGACGGTATCCAGCCAGCCACCGAATTCCTCGGCGTTGGACACGGTTGCCGAGAGTGAAATGATCTGCACGTTGGACGGGAGATGGATGATGACTTCTTCCCATACGGCACCACGGAATTTATCGGCGAGGTAGTGGACCTCATCCATGATCACGTAGCCCAAGCCGTCGAGGGTTTGGGAATCCGCGTACAGCATATTGCGCAGCACTTCGGTGGTCATGACGACGATCTGCGCTTCGGAGTTGATGGAGGTGTCGCCGGTCAGCAACCCGACCTTCTGCGCTCCATAGCGATTGACCAGTTCCGAATACTTCTGGTTGCTCAGCGCCTTGATGGGCGTGGTGTAAAAAGCCTTGCGGTTCTCGCCTAGAGCCTGGTAGATGGCGTATTCGCCAACAACAGTTTTTCCGGCGCCGGTGGGCGCAGCGACCAGTACGCTGTGCCCTTCTGCGACCTTCTGGCAAGCTTCGGCCTGGAATGGATCCAGGTCGAAGGAGATGCTTGACCGGAATCCAGGAAGTGCAGTGCCGTTTTCGACCTGCCGTGCCTTGGAATTCGCGTAGCGTTCCGCGGGTGAAGTCACTTGTGGTCGTTCACTTTCTTGCCCTGGTTCAGAGCTGGGATTTAGGTTCGTCAATCGAGCTAGGGGTTTCAATGCCAGAAGTTTCACCAGCTGCTAGGCGTTCATTCTCGGCTTCCCGTGCCGCCAGCTTCTTTGCGCGCTTCTTGTCGTTGAAGTGGCAGATCAAGGTGGCAACGGCGAAGGTGAGGAACAACGGTCCAGCCAACGCGAACATGGTGATTGCATCGCCGCCTGGTGCTGCCATAGCGGCAACCAGGGCGATGAGGAAGACGGTGATACGCCAGTTCTTCAAGATGAGCTTGGCTGGCAGGACGCCAACCATGTTCAGGCCAACCATCAGTACCGGTACCAGCATGGCCAAGCCGAATGCCAGGAGCAGGCGGAAGATAAACGGCAGGTACTCGGAAATGTTCAGCAGGTTATCCGAGTTCTCCGGCGACAGGCTAATGAAGAATTCCAGCGCAAACGGAAGAACGAAGTAGGCCATCGCCACGCCGCCAAGGAACAGCGGAACCGCGGCTGCTACGAAGCTGTAGCTCAAACGGCGCTCGTTCTTTTTCAGTCCCGGCACGATGAATGCCCACAGCTGGTAGAGCCACACCGGCGAGGAAACGATCAGGCCGACGAACAGCGCCACCTTGATCATGATGTCGAAGGGTGACATCACCGCGGTGAACACTACCGAGCCGCCGGCAGCTTTCACAGGCGCGATCAGCAAGGCAAGCAGCCAGTCGTATACGAAGAAACCGGCTACCGTGCCCAAGGTCAGCGCGATGAGCGACTTGAATAACCGGTTCCGTGCTTCAATCAGATGCTCTTTGAGAGCCATCCGACCTTCTGCGTCCTTGGCCCGCTTCTTCTTGCTGCGCGGGTTCTTGTCTTTATTTGTTGCCACTGAAGAGGTCTACGAGTTGTTCTTTTCGTTGGGGTTCGGATCATTGATGGTGCCATCAACGGTTTCAGATTTAGGATCATCATCCTTCATCTGGCGAACCTCGGACTTGAAAATGCGCAGCGACTGGCCCATCGAGCGAGCCAAGCCTGGAAGCTTTGGAGCGCCGAAAAGCAGCAGTGCAAGCACGATAATGATGACCAAATGCCATCCCTGTAAGCCACCCATGTGGATTCCCTTCTCTCTATCTAAAGTCTACGTCAGAACAAGCCAAGATCGCGCATGTTCTGAGCTTGGCCGCGCTGTGCGCGACGTGCAACGCGGCGAACTCGACGCGCCTCGATTCTTTCAGCTTTGCCCTTATCGCGAAGCTTTTTGATCTTCTCCGGATCCGCGTGCGTGGCATCGGTTCCGTGCGGGTAGCGACGAGGGTTCGCAGCGTACTCGACGACGGTGCCCTCCTGGCTTAAACCGGCGCTGATGTGATCCGCAGCGTCGCCCAGGCCCTCGACGACCGCCATTCCCCGTTTGAACAAACGGAAGCCGGCAAGTGCCGCAACAAGTATTGTCGCCAAAACGAGCACAGTCCACAAAAGTACCCAAAACCACCAAGGAAGCATCTATTAATCCTCATACATTGCGATAGCCTCGTCCAACCAGTTCACTACCTGTTCGCGCGTAGCGTCAGGAGAGACCACAGTCAGTTTACCGCTATGGCGAGCCACGAGCGGCGCAGCTACCTGGTGATCCGAGAACCGGACGTTGGCCAGATACCCCGTACCGACCTTTCCCGTGGACCAGGAAAGAGGATGGAAAGCTTCGATAACCGGTAAGATCTCGGCGTCTACATAGACCATGACCTCTAAGTCATCGTCGTTGGAGGCATACCGGATCTGGACATCTTGCTGGTCTTCATGCCGAGCCGCCAGCTCGAATTGTTCACCGGCAGTTTCCACACTTAACATCCGGTCCACCCGGAAAGTTAATAGGCTCTGGCGCTTTCGGCACCAAGCCCGCAGGTACTGCACCGCTCCGTCTTCAATGAGCCGGATCGGTTCCACATCGCGAACCTGGTGAGTTCGCGAACGGGCCGAGTAGTAATCGATGCGCACGACGTCTTGGGAACGAATCGCCTGAATCAGCTGCTGCGGAATATCGTTCTCGCGCGCCTTGGACAGTGCGAAGCCCAGCGCCCCGCTCCAGCCGTCAAAACGGGCCACCGCGGAATTCACCTTGGCCAGTGCCGCGTCGAGCACCTGCTGGTGCTCGAACTCGGGAATGCTTGCCAGGGCGTTGAGCCCGCCGAGCACGGCTACTGCTTCCAGCGGCGCCAGCTTCTGCGGCTCGGCCAGCAGGGCTGCATTGGAGATCGTAACGGTATCGGATTCAACGTCGCCGTCATTGACGTTGATCAGTTCGTCATGCTGGCCGTACGGGACACCGCACATCATGATCATGGCCAGCTCTTCACGAACCTTGGCAACGCTCATGGAGTAGCGTTCTGCCAGCGCTTCGATTTCTACGGCACCATGGGCGTGCACATACTGGATCATGTCGATATTTCGCATAACCTGAGTTGTGGTGGTGCCACGGCCGGTGGCGCGATGCGGACGGAACTTCACCTCTGCGTAGGCATCCTGGTTGCCCTGGCTGGTCTGGGAGCTGCGCGCGTCGCGCAGAATCCGGCGCACCTGGGCCACCAGTTCGGAGGGTCCCAGGACTTTCACGGCCGGACCATAAGCTGCCAGCTGCTGGGCAAATGAATGCGGATCCGCATAGCCGATCTGCAGCTCATCCTGATCGCTGCGGCCATTTACTGCCTGGGCGCGCAGCGGGATTGCTTCATCGCCCAAGAGCCGCACCGTTGCCACCAGTCCCGGATTCTGCAGGTCGAAATCCTGCAAGACCTGGGTCATGTCGAAATCCTGGGGGCGGGCGTGGTACTGCCCGTCGGCGTTAGCGCCGCCATGCCGGTAATTCGTGAACTTGCCCTGAACCCGCGAGAGGCGGAAGACACGGGTATCTTTCCGCGTGTGGTCATAGCCGGTGAAGTACCAGTTGCCGTAGCGCTGCCCGATCCCCCACACATCAACAATTCGTTCGCTCTGTGCGCCGCCAGAGGACGTATAGGCGAACTTGAGCGTGTTGCGGTTGAAGACCGCCAGGGCGCATTCGCGGAAGTTCGGTTCATCCATGGAAAGGCGTGGGACCAATGAGCCGGCCAACGGAGCGACCGGCGAGGCCACGCCATCATGGCCGGTGACTCGGGCCGCGGCATTGAGCCCCAATGACTGGAGCTTGGTGTCTTTCCAAAGGCTCGCGGCCAATGCGACCAGGCCGGCTTCTGCGGGGCTGAATTCCACCGGCGGCAAGAACCACTCGGTCGTGTCGATGCTGTAGTACGTAACATCGTCGATTACTTCTTTGTCCAGCTGCAACCCGAAGTCATTGCGGATATCGTCCTTGAGGCGATCCAGCGCCTTCTCTCGGGTCTCCTTGGTACCGCCTGGCACCAAATAGGATCCAATGCGGTCGGCGTTGAACTTCCGTGATTTAGTTGCCAGCGCATAGATGAGGCTGGTCAGGCGTTCTGCCTTGCTGGGTCCCGGGGATTGCTTTATGCTCACGTGCCTAGACTAACCAACTTTCGCCGATAAGGATGACTTCTGGGACAGCAATGGCCCCGATTATTTAATCGAGGCCATTGCCAGCACTTGGAATTACTTGGTGCCCATCAGATCCACAACGAAAATCAGTGCTTCGTTAGGCGCAATGGCGCCTGGGGCGCCACGCTCGCCGTAGGCCAGGTGCGATGGGATATCCAGTCGGCGACGGCCGCCGACCTTCATGCCCAGCAGGCCCTGGTCCCAGCCCTGGATAACCATTCCGACACCCACTGGGAAGTCGAGGGTCTGCCCGCGGCCCCAGGAAGAGTCGAACTCTTCGCCGGTGGACCAGGCAACGCCTACATAGTGCGCTTCAACGGTGGTGCCTGGGGTGACCTCGGCGCCGGTTCCCTCGACCAGGTCGGTGATGACCAGTTCTTCAGGAGCGTCGGTGCCCGGGAAATCGATCTCCGGCTTGGTGCGGTCGTAGTTGCGTTCTCCGAACGACATAGTCACGGCCTTTCTGTTACTTGCTTTCGCTTACCTTGTCTAATTCTACGTAGAAGACCAGTGGTCCTGCAGGACGCCCCTGGGCTTCAGCTGTTTCGCCGTAGGCCAAGTCCGTTGGGACAGTCAGCAAGACCTTGCTGCCTTCCTTCAGGCCCTGGAAGCCCTGCAGCCAGCCCTGGATGACTCCGCCGGCCATATCGGCTTCGAAGCCTTCTTCGTTGCCGAAGTTGCCGTCGAACTTCTTGCCATCTTCCCAGCGCACGCCGTGGTAGTGGGCAGTGACCTTGGACGTTTGGCCAACCGCTGGGCCGTCGCCTTCTTCAAGGACGTCCACTGCCAGGCCTGCCGGGGCTTCGGTGTCCTTGGGGATGGTGATCTGCGGATCGCCCTTGCCGGTCTTCACGGTGGGGAGCTTGCCGTCGTCCTTGAGCTGCTGGACTTCTTCCTTGCCCATCGTCTGGCTAGGGCTCTTGGAGTCCGCAATCTTGATCACGATCAGCCGTTCGGCACGCGAGCCTTCGGCCGGTTCGGCGATGGACCCGTCCGGCTGCTGAACGCCTTCGATGGCTGCGTAAGCGATCCAGTCGCCAATCTGGGACTTCAGCAGGGTTTCGTAGAGCTCGGGCATCTGCTCCTTGAGCGTCTCGTCAACCTTCATGGGAGCCGGATCAGCAGTGAAGTTCTCATTGGTCAGCAGGCCGTCGATGGTCTTGTACAGGCCCGACTGGATCTGGATGGTGTCGCCTTCCTTGATGTCGGAACCCTCGCCCTCCACCACGGTGACTGCTTCTGACTTTTCGGTCAGGAGCGGCGCATCGAATTTGACCTCAGGTGCGGTCTTGCTATCTTCTGCTGGCTTGACGTCGATGCCGCTCAGGGATGACGAACCCGAACCGCAGGACGCCAGGGCAAGGATGGACGCGGTGGCGCATACTGCCAAAACTTTTCGCACGAATCTTCTTTCCGGTTGGACTAGCTGGTCATGCATTGCGGGCTTGCACATGGCAAGGGCCGTAATGATCTGCGTCCAGCTTAGAGGTTTTTGCTGTGTAAATACTTGTTTCCAGCTAGCTAAAGCTGCTGGCCCATCAGCTCAATGAGCTCGTCAATCTGTGAATTGGTGGTTGCGAACGGGTCCTTGCACAGCACAATTCCGCCCGGGCCATCCTCATACTTCATGTGGACCCAATCGGCGCTATAGCGTCGCCCATTGGCGCGGGCGGCGCGAATGAATTTGCTTCGCAGTGCCGCGCGTGTCGTGGCTGGCGGGTTGTTCACAGCCTGATTGATTTCAGCGTCGGAGACGACTGCGCTGGCCAGGCCGCGGCGCTTGAGCAGGTGGAACAGGCCGCGCTGCGGGTCGATGTCATGGTAAGTCAGGTTCAGCTGCGCGATCCGTGGCGCCGAGAGCTCCAGGGAGTTCTTCTGGGCATAGCCCGTGAGCAGCTTGTGCTTGATCGCCCAGTCGATGTCCCGGTCGATCAGCGAGAAGTCCTGGCTTTCCACTGCGTTCAGCGTGCGTTCCCACAATTCCAGGACGGTATCCACCTGGTCGTGGTGCGCGCCGTGGCGGGCGATGAATTCCTTGACGGATTCGAAGAGGATCCACTGGATCTGCAGTGCGGTCGGTTCGTCGCCGCCCATGAGCCGCACCACGGTCTGGCCAGTGAAATCGTGGGAGATCTGGCGGATGGAGCGAATCGGGTTTTCCAGTCGCAGATCGTGGTAGATTTCGCCGGATTCGATCAGGCGCAGCACCAGGTCGGTGGCGCCGATCTTCAGCAGCTGGGTGGTTTCGCTCATCGACGAGTCGCCCACTATGACATGCAGCCGGCGGTGGTACTCGGCATCGGCGTGCGGCTCATCGCGGGTATTGATGATCGGACGCGAGCGCGTTGTGGCCGAGGAGACCCCCTCCCACATGTGATCGGCGCGCTGGGAGAAGACGTACTTGGTCTGCTCTTCATCGGTGATCAGATGCCCGGCACCGCACAATAGCTGGCGGGTGACGAGGAAAGGGATGAGCATGTCAGCGAGGCGCTTGAACTCGATTTTGCGTGGAATCAGGTAGTTCTCGTGGCAGCCATAGGAGTTCCCGGCGGAGTCCACATTGTTCTTGAACATGTAGATCCGGCCTTCGTGGCCTTCCTCGGCCAGCTGGTCCTCTGCCTGGTCAACGAGGTCCAGCATGAACGCCTCCCCTGCGCGGTCGTGGGCGATCAGCTGCTTGAGCTGGTCGCATTCCGCGGTGGCGTACTCCGGGTGCGAGCCCACATCCAGGTAGAGGCGCGAGCCGTTCTCCAGGAACACATTCGAACTGCGCCCCCAGCTGACTACCGGCTTGAACAGGTGCCGTGCGGCATCCTCCGGGGTGAGCCGGCGCCCATCCGACGGGACATAATTCAGCCCGAATTCGGTTTCCAGACCAAAGATTCTGCGATCCACGCGAAGCTACTTCCCCTCAACTGCGGTTCCGCCACATTGGCCAGAACACGACTTCCAAAGCTGTGTGCCCGTTGGGGCTTACTGGCCGCCCTTTTGCACGAATCCGCGGACGAACTCTTCAGCGTTGGATTCCAGCACCGAGTCGATCTCGTCCAGCAGGTCATCCACGCCGGCGGACTGGCCGGTGGTATTCACCTGGACCTGTTCCGTTTCGGCCTGCTGGTTCTGGGTGCTGCGGCGGGCCGAGAAGCTTTCCTGAGTCATCGTTTTCTCCTAAGTCGTCGTGAATCCCGGAATTACGCGCCGAGACTCATACCTATTCTGCGCCGATTAGCGACGCCTGGCCAATTCGTCGATAAATTCCGCAATCTCCAGCTGCGTGTCGAACAGCTCGCCAACCTGCGCACGGGTTCCGCCCAGCGGTTCGGGCATGTGGAAGCGGCTGATCTTGCGCGCCCCGGGGACGGCGAAGGACAACGCATCCCAGTTCGCTGCGACCACGTAGGGCGCATAGCGCTGCAGGGTCATGCCGCGCAGGTAGGCCCGGGTATCTTCCGGCGGGCTGGCCACGGCTTGGTTGATCTCCTGCTGGCTGAAGATCCTCTGGATGGCCCCGCGTTCGGCCATGCGGTAGTACAAGCCCTTATCGGTCCGCAAATCAGCCCATTGCAGGTCCAGCATCGCCACGCGTGGATCGGACAGCTCAAGCTGGTGGCGCTGGGCGAAGCCGTTGACCAGCTGGTATTTGGCGATCCAGTCAATCTGGTCTGCCGCGTCCATCGGGTCGCGCTCGAGCAACTCCAGGATCTGCGCCCAACGGCTGAGGATCTCGGTGGTGTCCGGATCATCAATGCCGCGTGCCGCACAGTAGTTTTCTGCCGCATGCAGGTAATGGCGCTGGATTTCAATGGCGGTGAGCTGGACCCCGGCGCGCAACCGCACCTTGGCCTTCAGGGTGGGGTCGTGGCTGATTTGCTGCAAGGCCAGGACCGGCTCGACCAGTTCCAGCTGCGGGGCCATCCCCGCTTCGATCAGCGAGAGTACCAAGTTGGTGGTGCCCACGCGCAGCAGGGTGGAGATCTGCCCGAGGTTCGCATCCCCGATGATCACGTGCAGGCGGCGGTACTTGTCCCAGTTCGCGTGCGGTTCATCGCGGGTGTTGATGATCGGGCGGTTGATCGTGGTTTCCAGGCCCACTTCCGCCTCGAAGAAGTCGGCACGCTGGGAGACCTGGAAGGCGGCGCGCTCGTTGAGCATGCCCTGGCCCACCCGGCCGGCACCGCAGAAGATCTGCCTGCTGGCAAAGAACGGGGTGAGCCCGCGGACAATCGAAGAGAACTCGATGCCGCGCGGCATCAGGTAGTTCTCATGCGAGCCGTAGGAGACCGACTTGTTATCGGTGTTGTTCTTGTACAGCAGCAGTTCCCCGCTGCCCAGGCGCTGGGCGGCGGCCGCGGCGCGGCGCATCACTTCATCGCCGGCTTGGTCCCAGAGCACCGCATCACGCGGGGTCATCGATTCGGGGCTGGAGTATTCCGGGTGGGCGTGGTCGACGTACAGGCGTGCGCCGTTGCCCAGGACCATGTTCATCACGACATCCGTGGATTCCTTCTCCTGGTAGAGCGTTGAACCCAGATGCGCGTCGTTGCCATCCAGCGCAATGGATTCGGCGGTCCAGATGCCCTCGTCGTCCAGCCCCGGCTCCAGGTCGGTCAGCTGGCTCGGATGCGCTTGGGCCCGGTCCATGGCGAATCCGCGCGCATCTTGCAGCGGGGATTCGTCGCTGTAGTCCCAGCGTGCTGCCTTGGCCGCCGAATCCTGCTCGGCGACCAATTGCGCGTAGGCGTCAACGATCTGCGCCGAAAGCACCGTGGCGTTGGCCTTGGGCATGTTCGGGCGGATAATTCCGTATTCGGTTTCCAGGCCGACCAGCCGACGTGCGCTCATTTGCCGGCCTGCTGCTGGACCAGGGAACGGATGTTGCTGATCCGCTCGCCCTTGCGGCCGGAAATCCGGGCCCAATCATCGGGGTTGGTGGTGTTGGGCATGTCTTCGTGCTCGGCGAACTCTTCGCGCACCGCACGCAGCAGGTACTCCATTTTCAGTCCGCGCTCGTTCTGCGTAATCAGCGCCTTGATGGCATGCTTCTTGGCGCGGTCCACGATGTTGTGGATGACCGCGCCCGAGGCGAAGTCCTTGAAATAGAGCACTTCGGTGGCACCGGTAACATAGGTGACTTCGAGGAATTCGTTGATCCGCTCGGTGGAGTACATTGCCTGGACGGCTCCGCGGATCATGCGCGCTATGGTGGCGCCGGCATCCCCGGCATCGGCATCGAGCTCATCGGCGTGCAGCGGCAGTTCGGTCGTCAGGTACTTGCTGAAGATTTCTGTGGCGCCCTCGGCATCGGGACGGCGGATCTTGATCTTGACATCCAGGCGTCCCGGACGCAGGATCGCCGGGTCGATCATGTCTTCGCGGTTGGACGCGCCGATGACAATCACGTTATCCAGGCGCTCGACGCCGTCAATTTCGGCCAGCAGCTGCGGCACGATGGTGGTTTCCACATCCGAGGAGACACCGGTGCCGCGGGTACGGAACAGCGCTTCCATCTCGTCGAAGAACACCACCACCGGATCTCCATGCAGCGCCTTCTCCCGGGCGCGGGCGAAGATCAGGCGGATGTGCCGCTCGGTTTCGCCCACGTACTTGTCCAGCAGCTCCGGACCCTTGATGTTCAGGAAGTAGCTGCGGTTGCTGGCCCCTTCCTTGCGCTCGACGACGCGCTGGGCCAGGGAGTGCGCCACCGCCTTGGCGATTAGGGTCTTGCCGCAGCCCGGAGGGCCGTAGAGCAGGATCCCCTTTGGCGCGCTCAACCCGTGTTCGCGGTACAGCTCAGGGTGGGTGAAGGGCAGCTCCACCGAGTCCTTGATGGCTTCGATCTGCGAGTTCAGCCCGCCAATGTCCGAGTAGGCAATGTCCGGGACTTCCTCGAGCACCAGTGATTGCATGTCGGTGAGCTGGACGCGGGATACCGCCATGCCCGAACGCGAATCGATGGCCAGCTGGTCGCCCACGCGCAGGTGCATCTCGCGCAGCGGGCCAGCGAGTTCAACGACGCGCTGGTCATCGGCACGGGCCATGACTACGGCGTGGTGATTTTCCAGCAGTTCCTTGACCGTGACCAGTTCACCGGTCTCCTCGAATCCCAGGGCCGCGACGATCACCAGTGCTTCATTGAGCAGCACCTGCTGGCCGATGACCAGCTTGTCGAAATCCATCAGCGGGCTGACGGCCACGCGCATCTTGCGCCCGGAGTAGATGACATCTGCGGACTGGGCGCCGGTGGATTCGATGCCGAGCCCGGGTTCGGGGTGCTTGCGCGGGTGCTTGGCCACGATGGTGCCGTGGCTGAAGGGAGTGTCCCCGTCTTTTTCCAGCGCCGACTTCAGGTTGATGATCTGCTCGCGGGTGGTTTCCAGCAGGGCCACCAGGCGCTTGTTATTGCCGCTGATCCCGGCGAGTTGCTTGTCGAGGTTGCGATTCTTGTCGCGCAGCACGTTGACCTGGCGTTCGGTCATCTGCAGCCGCTCGGCCAATTGTTCTGCCTCGCGATTATCGTTCACGTTCCAACCTCCAACATCCAACGTCACCGGGGCGGTTCGTGCGCCCTGATGAGGTTTTTTCCGGTGCTTGGCGCACCGTCTTGCTTCCATCCTAGGAACTGAAGGCCCCGAGTGCAGAACACTCGGGGCCCAATGTCACATAATGAGACGCAATGTCTCAATATATGGTTGCAACTCAGGCTTCGCCGCCAGCGCCTTCGGCGCCTTCTTCAGCGGCACGCACGCGCACGGACTGGTTGGCATCGCGGGCGGCCCGGCGCAGCTTCTTATCCGACAAGCCGCGCTCGCCCAGTGCTTCAGCGGTCCACTCGCCCTCGGCGTGATCGCGCGTCCATGCGCTCAGGTCCTCATCGGAGTACGAGTGCTCCTTGATGCGCTTGGCCTTCGGGATGCCATCGGCGGAATCGGCCAGTCGGCGGCAGGTGATCAGGAATGCGGTGTGCGCCACCATCCGGTGATCCGGGCGGACAGCCAGGCCGTCGACGTGCCAGCCGCGCACCAGGGTTTCGAAGCACTCTGGCTCGGTGAACTGGCCCGAAGCACGGATGGCCTCGACCACGCGGGACATCTGGGTCACCGAGGACACGTAGTTGGTCCACACGCCGCCCGGCGCCAGCACGGTAGCTACCGCATCCAGGCATTCCCAGGGGCTGAGCATGTCCAGGACCACGCGGTCGATGCTGCCCGGTTCTTCCAGCTCGACGACCCTGTCCTGGAAGTCGCCGATGGAGATCTGCCACGAAGGGTGCTCGCCACCGAAGACGGTGGAGATGTTGCCGCGGGCGATATCGGCGAATTCCTCGCGTCGCTCGAAGGAGTGCAGGAAGCCCTCATCGCCGACCGCGCGCAGCAGCGAGATGGACAGCGCGCCGGAACCGACACCGGCTTCGACGACGCGCGCGCCCGGGAAGATGTCGCCGAACTGCACGATCTGCGCGGCATCCTTCGGGTAGACCACGGTGGCGCCGCGCGGCATGGAGAGCACGAAATCCTTGGCCAGCGGGCGCAGGGCTTGGTAGCGGAAGCCGTCGATATTCTCGATGACCGAGCCTTCGGGCAGGCCGATGATGGCCTCGTGCGGCAGCACGCCCTTGTGCGTGTGGAACTCTCCACCGTGCTGCAGGGTGATGGTGTTGATCCGGCGTTTCTCGTCGGTCAGCTGCACGCGGTCGCCGACACGGAAGGGGCCGCGACGGGCTGCCGCGCCGTGCGGCGCCTGGCTCTTAGCTTCGCTCACTGATGTGATCCTTTTCTTGGTGCTTTTCAGTCTGTATAGAGTTTACTTGCGGCGTCCGGTGACGGCGTTGACGATCTGCCGCTGGTGCAGCAGGCCCACCACCTGCCCGGTGGCGCTGATCACCGCGTATTCGGCGCTGTCCACGCTGGCCAGGTAGTCGATCAGTGCGCGGCCATCGGAATCCTCGGCCACGATCGCGCCCTGGCCCAGGGCACGGGACACGGCCAAGGCCGGAACCTGGGCCGCCTGGTTCGGGTCCACCCGGGACAGTGCCTGCGCATCGATGACCCCGACCGGCATCCCTTTCGGGTCGACCAGGATGATCTCTCCCCCGCGAGCGTTCTGGCGGGAGAGCACGTCGGCTACGGTTGCGTGCGAAACCATGGCCGAAGCCGGGCGCATCAAGTCGGTGGCGATCACGGTGGGCAGGTTCAGCATCATCTTGGAGTGCGCAATCAGCTGCGTGGTGGCTTGCCACATGAACATCGCCACCATGATGCCGACCACCACCGTGATGATCTCGGGCTGCTCGCCGCGTACCAGAGGATAGATCACGAAGTAGAAGACCAGGCCCACGGCGATTGCCCGGCCCACCCAGCTCGAGGCGATGGTGCCCTTGAACTGGGATCCGGTGGCCTTCCAGACGATCGATTCGACCAGCCGCCCGCCATCGAGCGGAAGCCCGGGCAGCGCGTTGAAGGCGCCGAGCAGCAGGTTGGCATAGACGAAGAAGTCCAGCAGCAGGTTCGGGTACACGCCCATGGCCGCGTTCTCGATCACCAGCCAGCCGATTCCGGCCAGCAGGAAGTTCGACAGCGGTCCGGAGAGTGCCACCCAGAGCGAGGCGCCGGGCTTGGCCTTGAAGGAACCGAACTGGGTGTGCCCGCCCATCAGCGTCAACACGATGTGCGCATCGGGCCACTTGAAGGCGCGCGCGGTCATCGCGTGCGCGACCTCATGGATCAGCACGGCCACGGCAATAGCCACCGCGCAGGCCAGGCCCATCAGGTAGGCGTTCAGCGGCGGGATGATTCCGCCGCGCGAAAGCTGGATGCCAACGCTGAAGGTGATGACCGCGGTGATGATGAACCACGAGCTGGAGAGGTAGACCGGGACGCCCCCGATACGCCCCAGCTTGATTCCAGGGGACTTTTCCTGAGTGTCGCTCACGCGCTAACCTGCACCAACCATCGAGTCATTTCATGTACATCCACGGATGCCAAGCTGTCGATCCGGCGCCAATTGCCTTCTCCCGGGTCGGTGGCGTTGGGGACCAGCACCGCATGCAGCCCGGCCGCGGACGCCGAGGCGATGCCCGGCACGGAATCCTCGAAACCAATGCACCTGGCTGCTTCCAGTTCTTTCCCGGTGCACTGTCCCAGCAGCTGCAGTCCAGCCAGATAAGGTTCCGGGTGCGGCTTGCCGTTGGCGACCTCTTCACCGGTAACGCTGGCCTGGAAGGTGCCTTCGGGGATGCTGATCATCAGTTCATCGACGATGCTGCGCTCGGACATGGTCACCAGGGCCTGCGGGATGCCTGCCTGCTTGCACGCCGCGAGCAATTCGCGGGCTCCTGGCCGCCAGGGGATCTCGCGGCGGATGCCGGCAACCACCCGGGCAGAGAGCCAGTCGATGATCTCGCGGATCTCCAGCTTGACCCCGGCCTGCTGCAGGGCCCGGGCGCCATCTGGCAAGGCGTTGCCGACCAGGGCCAGGCCTTGTTCATGGCTCCATGAGCCGCCATGGGAAGCCACCAGCTCAGCTTCGGCAGCCAGCCAATAGGGTTCGGTGTCGATCAGCGTACCGTCCATATCCCACAGGACAGCTTGCGGGGTTGCGGGCTCGGTTCCGGCGGCAAAGTCAAAACTGGTGCTTGGCATGAGTCCATTCTAGATGGAAGAGTGGGGCTAAGCCGCTTCGGCGAGCCACGCCGAGAGCATCGAGTGCTGCCAAGGAGTCTTCAATGAACGAGGAATACCACGCCCCGACGCTGAATAGCTATATTGCCAAGACCCAGCATGAGATTCGCCCCACCATCGTCTTGGCTGCCTTCGAGGGGTGGAACGACGCCGGTTCGGCGGCCACGGACGCCGTCCGCCTGCTGCTCGAGTCCAACGCCCATGAGCATGTGGCCACCGTGGGCGAGGACGATTTCTACGACTACCAGTTCACCCGGCCCAAGACCCGGCGCACCGGGACCGGGCGCGTAGTGGACTGGCCGTGCACCGAGATCTTCAAGATCCATTTGCCCCAGGCGGCCGCCGACCTGCTGGTGGTGCTGGGTGTCGAGCCGACGTTCAAATGGCAGACCTTCTGCTCGCGGATCATCAAGGTGGCCCAATCCCACAATGCCCATGCCGTGCTCACCCTGGGCGCCTTGCTGGCTGATGTGCCGCATACCCGGCCGGTGCCGACCTCGCTGGCCAGCGACGATCCGCGGTTCCAGGAGCACCTGAGGATCAGCGCCTCCACCTACGAGGGGCCCACCGGAATCCCCTCGGTGCTCGGCGTGGAGTTCGAACGGTACGGGATCCCGAGCCTGTCGCTGTGGGCTCAGCTCTCCCACTATGTTGCGCAGTCCCCCAGCCCGCGGGTGCAACTGGCCATCATCGAGCTGCTGGAGGAAGTCATCCCGGTCTCCGTGCCGGACCAGAAACTGCGCGAGGATGCGCTGGCCTGGAAGCACGGGGTCGATGAGCTCGCGGCAGCGGATCCGGATGTGGCCAAGTACGTTGAACAGCTGGAGCAGGCAACGGACACCAGCGAGCTTCCCGAGGCCAGCGGCGAGTCCATTGCCCGGGAATTCGAGCGCTATCTGCGCCGCCGGGGAAAGTACCGCAAAGACGGCCCGGGGTCCGACTTCGATATCTGAAGCCGGACCCCGGGATGCTTGGCGCGGTGCTGCCTAGAGCTTGAGCCCCAGCAGCGCGTCGATGCCGTGGCGCAACGCTTCGGCGCCGTCGCCATTCGAGCCGGCCGGCTGCGCCGCCCACCGGTCGAGTGCCTCCAGCGCGGACGGCGCATCGATGTCATCGGCCATGTGCTTGCGGATGCTTTCCACTACCTTGGCTGCGTCCTCGTTGCTGGTGGTGGCCAAGGCCTGGCGCCAGGCAGCCACCCGCTGCTGGGCTGCGGCCAGCAATTGCTCGGTCCAGAACCAGTCGCTGCGGTAGTGCTGGGAGAGCAGTACGGCGCGGATCGCTACCGGCTCGACGCCGGCTTCGCGCAGTTTGGAAACCAGCACCAGGTTGCCCAGGGACTTGCTCATCTTTTCGCCGTCCAGGCCCACCATGCCGGTGTGCACGTAGGTCTGCGCGAGTTCCGCGTTATCGCCAGCAGCTGCGTGGGCCGCGGAGAATTCGTGGTGCGGGAAGATCAGGTCCGAGCCGCCACCCTGGACAGTGAAGGGGGCCGGCAGGGTCTTGCGGGCAATCACCGAGCATTCGATGTGCCAGCCCGGGCGGCCGGAACCGAGCTTGCCGCCATCCCATGACGGCTCGCCCTCGCGGGCGGCACGCCACAGCAGCGGGTCCAGCGCATCGCGCTTGCCGGCACGATCCGGATCCCCGCCGCGTTCGGCGAAGAAGCCGAGCATGGTCTCGCGGTCGTAGTTCGAAACGGCGCCCAGTTTCCAGGCATCGTTCTGGGCGGCCAGGGTGTCGAAGTACACGTCGCCTTCCACCCCATCGGCACCAGCCGGCACACGGTAGGCCAGATCCGCATCGAGCAGCTGCTCGACGACCGGGACCAGCCAGTGGATGGATTCCACCGCGCCGATGTAGTTCTGCGGCGGAATGACGTTCAGGGCTTCCATGTCGTCGCGGAAGAGCTGGATCTGCGACTCGGCCAGTTCGCGCCAATCGACGTTGGTTGCTGCGGCGCGCTCGAGCAGCGGGTCGTCCACGTCGGTGATGTTCTGGGTGTAGGCCACGGTGCGACCGGCATCGCGCCAGGTGCGCTGCACCAGGTCGAAGGTGACATATGTGGCGGCGTGGCCCATATGGGTGGCGTCATAGGGGGTGATACCGCAAACGTACATGCTGGCCGGCGCAATAGCTTCATCCGCTGGCGCAGTGGCCTGTCGGGCTCCGGTGGCGGTATTGAAAAGTTCCAGTGTTGGTGCTGAACCAGCCACCTGAGGTACCTCAGGGTTATTCCACGCGTGCACTTATGGACATCCTTTCGCAGATGCGACGTATTTCTTCCTTTAACTCCAAGTGAAGCAAGGCGAGGTTTATTCCCGTTAACTGCAAGATGCCCGTGAAGCAGTCCACGGACATCTTGGAAAACCTGGATCAGGCGGCCATCCAGCCCAATCCCAGAGCGACGAACAGCGCCAGGCCCAGCAGGATGCGGTACCAAACGAAGAAGCGGTAGGAGTGGGTGGAAACGAACTTCAGGAACCAGCCCACAATCAGGAAGCCGACGACGAAGGCCACGACGGTAGCGACACCGGTCTGCGCCAGGGTGTAGACACCTGGTTCGTCGAAGGACTTGACCAGCTTGTACAGGCCCGAGGCGAACACCGCCGGGATCGCCAGCAGGAACGAGTAGCGGGCTGCGGCTTCACGGGTGTACCCCATGAGCAAACCCGCGGTAATGGTGCCGCCCGAACGCGAGACGCCCGGAATCAAGGCCATGGCCTGGGCGAAACCGTAGAAGATGCCGTGCTTGACGGTCAGCTTGTCCAAGGTGCGCTGCTGCTTGCCGTAGTGGTCGGCGATGGCAAGGATCAGGCCGAAGACCACCAGTGTGGTCGCAACAATCCACAGCGAACGGAAGTTCGTATCGATGTAGTCTTCCAGCAGCAGGCCCAGGATCGCGATCGGTAGGGAGCCGATAATGATCAGCCAGCCCATCTTGGCATCCGGATCCGAATGCGGGATCTTGCCGGCCAGTGCCTTGCACCAGGCGCCGATGATCCGCACGATGTCACGCCAGAAGAAGACGATCACTGCGGTTTCGGTACCCAGCTGGGTAATGGCGGTAAATGCCGCTCCGGGGTCTTGGGCGTTGGGCAGGAGTTCGCCAACGATACGCAAGTGGGCTGAGGACGAGATCGGGAGGAACTCGGTCAGGCCCTGGATCAATCCTAGGAAAGCTGCTTCAAACCAATTCACTCCTCGACATTACTTCACCGATTGCGACTATCTGGACTCAGAAACACGGAATAGGAAAAATTCACTCCGTGGTCGTACTCACTCATCATCCGAGGGTATGGTGAAGGGCAATAACTCGGAATACTGATCGTAGAGGGCGTCTTCATAGTCTTCGAAGGCATCGGCCAGCGCGCCAAAAGCCGCGTCGACGGATGCCTCGCCAGCACCGCGGCTCTGCGACACAATTGCCAGGTGCTGCTCCAGGCGTGCAATAAATGCTTGCAGTGCAAAACTCGGTTCAGTACTCATAGCATGAGGCTACAACGCACGGCGTTCTTTAGATAGGGGGCAGGATGCTCGAAGAAAGAATTAAGCCACCGCTGCATCATCCCGATGACCAGCGCTTTGAATACCTGGTCATAACTTCTTTCCCGGGCGAACCAAAGCATGTCGCCCGCGCCGCCCTGCGGGAGCACGCCGATAACGGCAAATGGGAGCTTATGCGCACCTGCCGCTATGAAGGCGGCGCCCAAAAGTACTGGCTGCGCCGCCGGGTGATGCGCATTCGCAGCACCCTGGCTCCCTGAACCGGCAACAGGGCACATGGCACCATGCCCGCCATTGGCCCTCACGGCAATCGCGGGTCCTTGCCTCAGCTGTCGAGCGGGCCTACCAGCCACGAGGCCACCGTATTGGCTGCCGAGGCGGCATTGGACGGGTGGTACCAGCTGGCCTGCACGTCGCGGTAGAGCCGTTCGAACTCCGATCCCCGGAAATATCCGCCACCGCCCAGCAGCTGTCCGGCAACCTGGATGTTCTCCCGTGCAGTGCCCCCGGCCAAGGTGCGCAGCGTCACCAGCTTGGGGAACCACGCGCCCTGGTGATCCGCCTTCGCCTCCAGGTCACCGGCCACCGAGCGTTGCAGGGCATCCAGGGCCAGCAGGCGCATCGCCGCTTCGGCCAAGAGCCCGCGGGCACGCACATCCTGCGCATACCGGGTCCCGTCCTGGTGCACCCGCTGGCCCAGGGCCTCCTGAGCCAGGGTCACCGCACGATCTGCGATGCCCACGTAGACGCTTGCGGTCAGGGTCAGGAAGGATGCGAAGATGCCGAAGACCAGCGGGTCCTGGTTAGGACCGGCCGGCAGCCGGCTATGCACCCATTCGCGCGGGGCCACCGCATTTTCCAGCTTCGTGGTGTGCGACTGGCTGGCCCGCATGCCCAGGGTGTTCCAGTCGTTCATGGAATGCACGCCCTCGCCCCTGGCGACGAAGCCGTGAACCAGTTCCCCGGATTCCTCATCCTTGCCGAACACCCCCAATCGGGTGAACGCCGGTGCCAGCGAGGTGAAGATCTTCACGCCATTGAACTCCACCGAGCCATCGGCAGCAGTTCTCGCCCTGGTCTTCGAGTCGAAGAGCACCGCGTCGTTGCCGGGCTCCGAAATCCCGAACGCCATCACTTCGCCCTCGGCAATCCAATCGGCCACCATATCCAGGCGCCGGTCCCCGCGGGCCTGCAGCAAATACGCGACGCCCGCCCATACCTGGTGCATGTTGATCGCCAGGGCCGTGCCGGGTGCCGCGGTGGCCAGGCGGCGCTGGGCCAGGGCCAAGGTCTGGAAGTTCCACCCCAGTCCCCCGCGCTCTGCCGGCACCAGCGCCTTGAGGTAGCCCAGTTCCACCAGTTCGTTGAAGTCTTCGATGGCGAACGAGTTCGACTCGTCATAGCCGGCGGCCCGGTCCCGGAAACGCTCAAGCAGCTCGTCGCTCAGTATGGATTCGATGGTCAAGGATTCTGCTCCTGGATTCTGTTGTGCTGGCTGGGCCAACGCTGGTTCTAGTATTCCTGCAAGAGGTTTTGCAGCACCCGCACGCCGAACTTGATGGAGTCCACCGGCACGCGTTCGTCGACGCCATGGAACATTCCGGTGAAATCCAGCTCGGCAGGAAGTTGCAGCGGCGCGAATCCGTAGCCGGTGATCCCCAGTTTGGCCAGCCATTTGTTATCGGTTCCGCCAGAAAGCATATAGGGCAGAACCACGGCATCCGGGTCTTCAGCCAGCAACGACGCGATCATGGAATCCACCAGCGCACCGGCGAAGGGCACCTCCAGGGATTCCTGCTCATGCACCATGGACAGCTCAACGTGTTCCCCGGCCAGTTCACGCAGGGTCTCCAAGGTGGCTTCGTGCTGCTCGGGCAGGGTGCGGCAGTCGATCAGCGCTTGGGCCTGCCCGGGAATGACGTTGTGCTTGTAGCCTGCCTCCAGGGCGGAGGGATTCGCGGTGTTCTGCAAGGTAGCCCCGACGAAGCGCGAGACATTGCCCATGGCCGAGAGCAGCGGGGCCGGATCGGCTTCATCGAAGTCCAGTCCGGACAGCTCGGCCACCTGCTCAAGCAATGCGCGAGTGGTTTTGGTGTAGGACAGCGGCCATTGATGCTCACCGATGCGATGGACGGCTCCTGCCAGATGGGTGACCGCATTATCGGTGTTGAGCTGTGAGCCGTGGCCGGCCATGCCCTTGGATTCCAGCTTCAGCCAGGCGATGCCCTTTTCCGCAGTCTGCAGCATGTAGGCCCGGCGGCCGTTGATTTCGACCGAGAACCCGCCGACTTCGCTAATGGCCTCGGCCGCCCCGGCGAAGAGTTCGGGATGGTTCTGCACCATCCAGCCGGAACCATAGTCCCCGCCAGCTTCCTCATCGGCGAAGAAGGCGATGACCAGATCGCGCCGCGGGGTGATGTTCTCGCGTTGCAGGTGGCGGATGGCGGCGATAATCATCGCGTCCATGTTCTTCATGTCCACCGCTCCGCGTCCCCAGATCATCCCATCGATGATCTGGGCCCCGAAAGGATCCACGCTCCAGTCTTCGGCGATGGCCGGCACGACATCCAGGTGGCCGTGCACGACCAGGGCCGGCAATGACGGATCGGCTCCCGGGATGCGGGTGACCACGTTGGCCCGCCCGGGAGCGGATTCATAGATCGTGGCATCCAGGCCGACGTCCTCGAGCAGCCCAGCGACATAGCGGGCGGCGTCAAGCTCCCCCGCGCCCTTGTTGCCTCCATAGTTCGTCGTGTCGATCTGAATCAGTTTCCTGCAGATCTCTACGGCTTCATTTTCCATGAGTGGAATGTCGCCAGCAGTGGACATCGCCAATGATCCTCTCGTAGCAGTGCTTTGCAATACACACTAGTGGGCAAAGCCCTCACCGTCGTGTGCGCACGTGCGCAATTTCTAGCCGTGAAGTTCCTGGTAGGCCTTCCTCGCGCCCGGGTGCAGGGGCTGGCCTCCGGTGCTGACCAAGGTTTCGGGGGTCAAGAACTGGATGCCGGCACTGGATTCTGGCACCAGCTGATCGGCATGGGCGACCAGGAGCTTGACGACGGCTCCGGCCAGCTCCTCGGGCATGTCCGCGCGCGCCATCAACAGGTTGCCAACCCCGATCGTCTCCACGGACTTGATTCCGCGGTAGGTTCCCTCCGGGATGACTACCCCGTCGTAGAGATCCGGGTACTGCTCGCGCAGCTGCGGCAGCACCGCTGAAACATCGAGCAGGCCCAAGTCCATGGTTGAAGCGAGCCGGCTCAGCGAAGCAACCGGCAGGCCGCCGAAAAGGAACAACGCGTCAATGCTTCCCTTGCCCAGCGCCTCCAGCCCTGCCACGTACCCGTACTGCAGCTCCTTGGGCGCGATCCCGCTATTCTTCAGCTTCGCTGCCCGCAATATGCGCTGGCCGGTCACCCACGTACCTGACCCTGGCGCGCCGGTGCCGATGGTGCGTCCTGCCAGATCCTGCAGCGAGCTAATCCCGGCTGCTGTGCGGATGATGCAATGGAAATAGTTCTGGTAGACGCGGCCCAGGGCCAGCGGCTGCGCTTGTGGAGCACTGTCCTTCCGGTACTGGTCCACCGTATCGGCCAGGGCAAGAGCCAGCCCGGCCTTGTTTTCTGCGAGCATCGCCAGATTCTGGGCGCTGGCCTGGGTATTGAGGGCTGCGGAATGCTCGGCGACGCCGTGGTCCACCAAGGCGTTGGAGAGCAAGGAGGCAAATTGGAAGTACATGCCCCCGTCTTCACCGGAGGCGATATCCAATCGATGCGCAGCGGGCAACGAGCTGCAGGAACTCAGCGCTGGCAGTCCGGCGGCGACTGGGGCTGCCAGGAGATATCGAAGCAAGTTCCGCCGCGACGGCATGGGCTCAGGATTCATCGGGCACCTCGGGCTTGCCGCCATGCAGGGGCAGGCTGATCGTTGCTTTGAGCCCTTCGCCCGGAGCCGATTCAAGCGTGAGCTCACCGGCATTCGCGCGCGCCAAGCGATCCACGATAGCCAGTCCCAAACCTGTTCCCGGACTGTGCCGCACACGTTCTGCACGCCAGAACCGCTCGCCTGCATTCGCGAGTTCAGCAGTGTTCATTCCGGCTCCGTGATCCTGTATTTGGATGCTGGCAGTTCCCGGATCGAGCCGCAGGCCCAGGACGATCTTGCTGCCAGGGGCGTACTTGAAGGCGTTTTCCAGTAGTTCTGCGAGCATCTGCTGCAAATCGAATCCGTTGCACCACACCATGGCGGTCGGCCCCGAGGTGGCACTGCCATCGAGCACCAGCTGGTTTCCCCGTTGCCGGGCAACCTCGGATTGGCGTTCGACTTCCTCGGCGAGCATTTGCCCGACGTCGACTTGTTGGCCGTGCACGGCTGTCTCGGGCAAGGACTCCCCCGCATTTTGCTCGGCTAGCCGATGCTCGGCGCTGGCCAAGCGCATGACGCCGTCCAGCAGGGTTTCCACCCGATGCAGTTCGTTTTCCACCGCGTGCACTCCGACGGGATCCGCTTGGTCGCCCATGCGCATCTTCAAAAGATCCACGCGCAACCGCAAGGCGGCAACGGGGTTCCGGAGCTGATGGGAAGTTTCAGCAATGAACTCCTGCTGCTGCTTCAGGCTCTCGGCCATAGTTCGGGCCATGCTGCCCAGCGACCGCGATAGCCGGCGCAGTTCCGGTGGGCCTTGCTCTTCGAGGAGAACCGGTGCCTGATGCCGCGCAATGTCATTGACGGCATCATTGAGCTGGTGCACCGGACGGAGCACCCAGAAGGTCAGGCGGTCGGCCAAGAGCAGGAGTCCAGCGCCAATGGAAATGACGACAAGCCACAGCAGGCTGGACTTTTCCAGCACCTTGGCGCGTGCAGTTTCCAAGTTCACTTGCATCGTGACAGAGCCGAGCACTTGGGCGGAATTGCCGAACGGCTGCGAGAGCAAGGCGGTGGCATCCGAGAGAGGATCGATCGGCGGGATCTGGACCAGTCCCAGATTCAGCTCTGAATCGCGCACGGTGCCAGCGACCTCGGGATCCGCAGGATCGATACTGCCCGAGACCAGTTGCCGCTGGCCCAGATTGATCAGCAGCCCTTCGCCATAGAGGTCGCTATAGGTGTCCATCTCCAGCTGGAGCAGCGACATGTCATTTGCCAGATCAGCATGGGCGGCAAGCTGGACAAAGCGGTTCAATGCCGATAACCGGTTCAGCTGGACTTCAGCGGTGGCATCACGGCTGACGCTCTGCAACAGCATCGCGCTGACGATGGCGACGATTGCAAGCAGCGCCGTGCCCAAGATGCCCAGTACGCGCAGCCTCACGGGTTTGGCGTCTCTAGCCGGTAGCCGACTCCGCGGACGTTCACGATCATCCCGGGCGCAGCAAGCTTGGAGCGCAAACCGGTGAGGTGCACATCCAAGGAGCGCGACACCGCCACGAACGCGTCGCCCCACAAGCGGTCAAGAATCTGCTCCCTGGTAACCACCGCTCCGTCATGCTGGGCCAGCAATGCCAGCAGCTCGAATTCCTTGGCGGTCAGCTGGAGGTGCCGTCCATTCAGAATTGCTTCGTGCTTCCCGGTGTCCACACGCAATCCGCCGGCGATGAGCACACCGCCGTTGTCATTGGATTGGACCTTGGCGCGGCGGGCCACCGCATCGATGCGTGCGAGAAGAACCGCCAGCCCGATGGGCTTGACCAGGAAATCGTCGGCACCCTGGCGCAGTCCCCGGACAACGCTCCGCTCGTCATTGCGCGCCGAGAGGATGACCACGGGGACTTCACTGATTTGGCGCAGTTTGCGCAGGACTTCCAGTCCATCCATATCCGGCAGGCCCAGATCCAGCAGGATCATCTGTGCATTGTGGTGCTTCAAGAGCGCGTCAGCACCGCGGCTGACATGCTCGGCCTGATGGCCTGCGGCACTCACAGCATCGATCAGGGCGCGAGCGACGGCGTGGTCGTCTTCGACGATCAACAGCTGCACGGCATCATCCTCGACGTTCAGATCCGGGCTCGGCGCCCATGGGTAACTGCTCAATTCTACCAATCGGGGCACGCAGTGTTCTCCAGGTCACTGCATTCCTAAGAAAGTGTTAGTACTTGACTGTGAGTTTGCCAGTAAGAAAGATCACTACCAAGATTGAATACGATCTCACACCCCCGTGGTCCGCGTCACTGCCGATGCGACTCCGCGGCGGCATCGCACTGTGGCAAAAGGAAAATCAAATGAGCGAAAACATCCAGGCGCAACGCGCCGACCTAGACGGTGGCGGCCCGCCGCGCTGGAAAGTCATTGGCCCGGGACTGGTCGTTGCGGCGACCGGCGTTGGCGCCGCCGACATGGTTGCCACACTAGTAGCAGGCAGCCAGTACGGCTATGCGCTGCTCTGGGCAGTGATTGTCGGCGTAATCCTGAAAATTGTTCTGGTTGAAGGCGCCGGCCGCTACACCCTGGCAACTGGCAAAACCATTTTCGAGGGTTGGAAGACCCTGGGCAAGTGGACCACCTGGTACTTCGGTCCCTACATCATCATCTGGGGCTTCGTTTACGGCGCTACAGCGATGAGTTCCGCTGCATTGCCGCTGGCCGCCTTGATGCCGGCAGTGGATCTGAAGATCTGGGCAGTGCTCATGGGCCTGCTGGGCTTCGCGATGGTCTGGTTCGGAAAGTACAGCTTCTTCGAGAAGATCACCGCTGTACTGGTGGGCATCATGTTCGTGACCGTGGTGGGCTTGGCTTTCATCGCTGTGCCAAACATTCCGGAAATGCTCAAGGGCTTGATCCCGATGATTCCGGAAGGCGGCGTGGTCTACACCCTGGCGTTGGCTGGCGGCGTCGGCGGTACCATCACCTTGGCCGCTTACGGCTACTGGCTGCGCGAGAAAGGCTGGTACACCCCTAAGTGGATGCGGGTCATGCGCATCGACAACTCCATGGCTTACGTCATGACCGGCGTCTTCGTGCTGGCCATGCTGATCGTGGGCGCGGAAGTTGTTCGCGCCGCCGGCGTGACCATCTCCGGTGGCGACAAGGGCCTGCTGGAACTGGGCGACGTGCTGAAAGCCGAATATGGCGATGTCGTAGGCAACGGCTTCCTCATTGGCTTCTGGGCCGCGTCCTTCTCGTCGATCATCGGCGTATGGAATGGCGTTTCGCTGATGTTCGCCGACTTCTGGGGCCATATGCGCAAGATGCCGGCAAACCACCCGGATACGCTGACCGGTGGCAAGTACTTCAAGTTCTATGTGCTGTGGCTGACCTTCCCGCCAATGGTGCTCTTCTTGCTGGACAAGCCAATTGCCCTGATCCTGGCCTACGGCGTCCTCGGTGCGCTGTTCATGCCATTCCTGGCGGTCACCCTCCTGGGCCTGCTCAATGGCAAGCGCATCCCCAAGGAATGGGCCAACCGCTGGCACACCAACACCGCGTTGGCGATTACCGCAGTACTGTTCATCATCTTGGGTGTACAGCAGCTGTACAAGTCCCTGGCTCCGCTCTGGAGCTGATGGCCTTTCACTAGGTCCAGAAGCCATGGCGGCATGCATTGAATTGCATGCCGCCATGGCTTTCGCGTTTAGGCTGGAGGTTATGAGCATCAAGCGGATTGGAATCCTCGGAGCGGGACGAGCCGGTACAGCCCTCGCCCGCGCAGCAGTATCGGCCAGAATCGACGTACGCATCGCAGGTTCCAGGCCTCCACGGATGATGAAGTACCACCTGGCACAGTACGCATCGCATGCCACCGCCGTACTGGCCGAAGACATTGCCGAGGATGCCGATTTGGTGGTGCTCATGGTGCCCCAAGAGGAACTCGACGACATTGATGTCCCATCCCTGGCTGGCATCTTGCTGGTGGATGCGACCAATCGCTGGGAAGACGAGCCGCTTCCCGACTGGCTGGAAACATCACTTGACGCTGGCTTGTCCAGCTCCGAAGGCATTGCAACCCATTTCAAGAGCTCTCGCGTGGTCAAAGCCCTCAATCACATCAGCCATTGGGACATGGACGCGGATCGGGCAACCAAGCAATCCGCGCAACGCGCCTTGGGCGTCGCCTCGGATAACAAGCAGGATGCCCAGACGGTTTCGGAACTTACCGTCGCCCTGGGTTTCTCTCCGGTCCTCCTGCCCAACTTGGCCGCGGGCCGCGGCTTGGAACCCGGTGGCGCGATCTTCAACGAAGTTCTCGATGCGGCAACGCTGTCCGCCAGGCTCGGCCCATCTTCGCAGTAGAACCGCTAAACCCGCGTTTCACTAGGCAGATCGCATCATATTCCTGTGACGCTCGACACTGATTTTCTGATTTTTTACCTTAAACCTCTACTCAATCCCGGTTTTCCCGCGGAATTCCGGGGTTTTCACCCTCCAGTTGCGGGGAGTTTCCCGATTGGAAATCCCCTGCTGGGGGTGGTAAAGTTTTACTTCGTTGCCAGCGATAACAACGCGAACAACAGACAACCTGCGCGGGTGGCGGAATAGGTAGACGCGCTAGCTTGAGGTGCTAGTCCTCGCAAGAGGGTAGGGGTTCAAGTCCCCTTTCGCGCACAGGTAGAATCCCCGGTTGACTTCGGTCAACCGGGGATTTCTTTATTTAATCCGAACGGATCCCAGCCCTCGATTGAGGATGCGGCGCATGCCTCCGCCGCGCTTGCACGTGCGCTGCCGTAAAGTGCTTATATGACTGACTCTTCCCCGGGCAACATCCCCGCCCAGCAGGGGCTCATGCCAACTGATGATGGCCACCAGCTGTACTGGGAAGAGTTCGGCAGTCCCGGGGGAATCCCGGCACTGCACCTGCACGGTGGACCAGGAGGAACACTCGGCGCGAGCGGCTACCGGAACCGCTGGGATCTGTCCCGTACTCGCCTCATTGGTTTTGAACAGCGCGGTTGCGGACGTTCTCTCCCCTCGGCAGCCGCTGCGGATACGGACATGGGAGAATTCACTACCCAGCGGCTGATAGCCGATATCGAAACGCTGCGTGTCGGGCTGGGTATCGAGAAATGGATTATCAATGGCGTGTCCTGGGGCTCGACCTTGGCTCTCGCCTACGCACAGGCCCATCCCGAACGCGTCGTCGGCATGGTGCTTTTCGCCGTCACGACAACGAGCCGTGAAGAAGTCCAATGGATCACCGAAACTGTTGGAGCGCTTTTCCCGGAAGCATGGGACCGCTTCTCGCGATTCGCCAGCAGCCACATTCCGGCCTACGCGACGGGTGAACTGCGACTGGTCGAGGCCTACGCGCAACTGCTCGGCTCCACCGATCTGGAACTTCGCGATGCGGCGTCCCGCGAATGGGCGCTGTGGGAGGATACCCACATTTCCCTCGGATCGGAGCAGGTAATCCGCGATCCGCGCTGGCACGACCGCCGCTTCCGGCATTCGATGTCACGGCTGACCACTCATTTCTGGGCCCATAATGGTTTCTGCAAGCCGCCGATCATCGAGAATATGGCTGGGATCCGGAACCTGCCGGCCGTTTTGATCCACGGACGAGCCGATGTTTCCGGACCGTCAATGACGGCATGGAAACTTCACCAGCTCTGGCCAGCTTCCTCACTGGTTATCTGCGAGACCGATGGCCACGGCGGAGCAGAAATGGTCGATCACTGGACGTCGGCGAACGCGAACATGCTGGACCTGGCTTCTTGATAGCATCAGAGGCGGAGTTTTGAACGAAAAATTCCGTCACTAGCACAGCACTACTGGAGTACTGAACATGCGCATAGCCATGCTTTCCCTGCATACCTCACCGATGCAGCAGCCGGGCTCCGGCGATGCAGGTGGCATGAACGTGTACATCCAGAACCTTTCCTATGCGCTGGGCGCCCTGGGCCACGAAGTCCACATGCTCACGCGCACCGCCAACGAATCCGAGTCGCTCCAGGTCAGCGAGGGCGTATGGATGCATCAGGTGCAGATCGCTGCCCATCGGAACCTTGCCAAGGAACAGCTCCCGGCGATCATCGACGAGGCCGCGGAGGAAATCGCAACGCACTTGCACGGAGTGAAGTTCGATGTCGTCCACGGGCACTATTGGCTCTCCGGAATGGTGGGGCTGCAACTGGCGCAGCGCTGGTCCGCTCCCTTGCTGGTCTCGATGCACACCTCGGCTGCGGCCAAGGAACACGAATCAGGTCTCCCCGAGCCGGGGAAGCGAAAGGAAGCAGAGAAGCAGCTGCTCGCCGACTGCGCGCGCATCATCGCGAACACGCCCGTCGAAGCGAAACAGCTGCAGCGCTTCTACGGCGTGGACTCGAACAAGCTCGACATCGTCCTGCCGGGCGTCAACCACCGCATCTTCCACCCGGATCAGGACAAGCTGCGCCGGCCTCTGGGCGACGATGACTTGCACCTGGTCTACGCCGGGCGCATGCAACCGCTGAAGGGAGCCCATCTTCTGCTCGAAGCCATGGGCATCGCGCGTCGCGAGGATCCAGCCCTGCGCATTACCGCATCGCTGTTCGGCGCGCTGTCCGGGGCAACGCACTACGACCTGCCAGCGCAAGTCCAACGCCACGGCTTGGAGGACGTCGTCCGGTTCTTCGATCCGCTCTCCCCCGAGAAGCTGGCGCTCGTCTTCGCCAATGCCGACGTCGTTGCGGTACCGTCGCTCTCCGAGACTTTCGGGTTGGTGGCGGCCGAAGCGCAGGCCTGCGGCACGCCGGTGTTGGCCAATGCGGTGGGAGGGTTGGCCTACGCCGTCAATGACGGCGAATCCGGTTGGCTCATGACCAAGCCTGATGCCCAGCTTTGGGCCGCTAAGCTGCTTGAACTGGCCAGGGATCCTGAACAGATTACCGCTGCCGGACATGGGGCGCTGGAACATTCGGCCCTCTTCACCTGGGAACGCGCGGCCGTGGCCACCCTGGCCAGCTACCGTGTCGCCCAGTCCGAGCGCCAAGTACGTTGAACGCAATAGTGCCTTGGCCTTCATTGGAAATCCATTGAAGACCAAGGCACTAGCGGTGGAGCCTAGCTGCGCACCAGATCCAGCTCGAAGTGGGGCTTGGACTTGCGTGCATTCCACGCGTGGACCTTGTATCCATCGGCTTGCGGCTGGAAGGCCAGGTCAACCGATGCCGGAAGCACTACCGGGGTCTTGAACTCGATGCTCCAGTGGTACGTTCCGTTGGCTGGTTCGATCCCCGCCAATGCCCGGGCTGCCAGATAGATGCCGTGGGCAATAGCCGCTGGCATGCCCAACGCCTTGGCGCTGAGCGCGGACAGGTGAATCGGGTTGTAGTCGCCGGCTACTGCGGCCCAACGACGTCCCGTTCCCTGATCCAGTTTCCAGCTCGCGGTACGCTGCGGTGCAGCAAAGGCCGGATGCGCGCTCTTCTCCGGTGTGCGGCCCTCGAGCCGCACGCCCTTGGCCAAGAACGTGCTGCGCAGCAGCACCCGGTCCTGCCCGTCCACGACGAGGCGCATCACCAAGTCGGAGGTGGCCCCATGGGGATGGGCCGAAAGGTTCTCGCTGTGCACCTCGATATCGAATGCTTCGTGCTCCCCCAGCGGCTGGTCCACGTCGACCTGGTTGGACAGGTGGATCATGCCCAGCAGCGGCATGGGGAAATCATCTTGCACCATCAAGGACATAGCCAGCGGGAAAGCCAGCGAGTGCAGGTAGAGGCTGGGCAGCACGCCGTTCATCGGCGCGCCTACGGCCTGGCGGAACTCGGCGAGTTTCACCGGATCGGCCTTGGCGCCCTGGAAGACCAGGACGGTTTCGGGCAGCACCGGGTTCTTCGGCTTCCGCTTCAGGGTCTTCACGGCCTTGGCATAGACCGAGGCCATCGAGGGAATCCCGGTGACGATCTGCGCACCCATCTAGGCACCTACCAGCGATTGGCCGCAGACCCGCAGCACCTGGCCGTTCAACCCGGCTGCGGCATCGGACCCGAGGAAGCTAATCGCCTCGGCAACGTCTACCGGCAGACCGCCTTGCATCAGCGAAGGCAGAACCATGCGGGCAACGGTGCGGGTACCCAGCGGGATCTTCGCGGTCATCTCGGTCTCGATGAACCCGGGAGCCACAGCGGCGATGGAGCCGCCATTTTCTGCAAACAGCTTGGCGCTGGCGTGCACCATGCCGATCACCCCGCCCTTGGAGGCTGCATAGTTGGTCTGGCCGCGGTTGCCGGAAATGCCGGAGGTGGAAGCCAGCGAAACGATGCGCAAACCGGGCAGCTTGGCTGCCAGGAAGGCTTCATTCATGCGCAGCTGCGAAGCGATGTTCACGGCAATCACCGAGTCCCAGCGGCCGGCATCCATATTGGCCAGCAGCTTGTCCCGGGTGATACCGGCATTGTGGATCACCAGATCCAGCGAGCCATGGCGGCCGATCGCATGATCCATGATCTGCTGGGCGGCATCCTGGGCGGTGACATCCAACTGCAAGGCGGTAGCACCGATGGAGTTGGCGACCTTGGCTAGCGATTCGCCGGCAGCAGGCATATCTACCACAACCACCTGCGCGCCGTCGCGGGACAGCGTCTTGGCGATGGCCGCGCCGATGCCGCGAGCGGCACCGGTCACCACCGCGACCTTGCCGGCCAGCGGCTTGGCGAAGTCGGCAGGCAGCACGCCATCATTGGTGCGCACAGAAAGGAACTGGCCGTCCACGTAGGCGCTGCGGCCGGAGAAGAAGAAGCGCAGCGCGGCCAGCGCACTAGGGCTGGCAACGCTGGTGCCTTCGGCAAGCACGATGCCGTTGGCGGTGGCTCCCCCGCGCATTTCGCGGCCCATCGAGCGCACGATGCCGTCGATCCCCTGGCGCACGGCGGAAAGCTCCGGCGCATCGTCATCGCTGGCGGGACGGGAGAAGGCCACCACGCGGCCACCTGGCAGCAGCTTGCGCAACGCCTGGCCGGCCGCCAGCATCAGCGGCGACAGCTCGGTGGGGTGCTCGAGTTCATCGAGCAGCAGCACCAGCCCGCCGAGCTTGGCATCGCCGGCGTCGTGCCGGCGCACATCCAGCCCCCAGGCGACCAGGGTGTCGCTCAGGTCCTGGGCCTTGGACGAGGCACCGAGCACCAGCACCGGGCCGGGCAGCAGTGGCGCATCGGGGCTGTAGCGGCGCAAGCGCGGAGGACGCGGCAAGCCCAGCAGGGTGGCCAGCTTCTTGGTGATCCCGGAATTAACCAGTTCCATGTACTTGTCCGCCATTAGCTGCGAGCCTCCAGAATTGCGACGACGCCCTGGCCACCTGCGGCGCAGACCGAAATCAGCGCGCGGCCCGAGCCCTTTTCATGCAGCATTTTCGCGGTGCTGGCAATGATGCGCCCGCCGGTGGCAGCGAAGGGGTGCCCTGCGGCCAGCGAGGAGCCGTTCACGTTCAGCTTCGACCGGTCGATGGCGCCCAGCGGGGCATCCAGCCCCAGCTTCTCGCGGCAGAATTCCTCGTCCTCCCACGCCTTGAGCGTCGAGAGCACGGTGCCTGCGAAGGCCTCGTGGATCTCGTAGAAATGGAAGTCCTGCAAGGTGAGGTTGTTGCGCTCCAGCATCCGGGCGGTGGCGTAGGCCGGAGCCATCAGCAGGCCCTCGGCACCGTGCACGAAGTCCACTGCTGCCGCTTCGAAGTCCACGAAATTGGCCAGCATTGGCAGGTCGTTGGCTTGCGCGTACTCTTCGCTGCCCAGCAGCACGGCCGAGGCGCCGTCGGTCAGCGGGGTGGAGTTTCCGGCGGTCATGGTCGCCGCATCGCCCAGGTTCTTGCCGAAGGCGGGCTTGAGCTTGCCCAGCTTTTCCATGGTGGAGTCGGCGCGCAGGTTGTTGTCCTTGGACAGGCCGTTGAACGGGGTGACCAGGTCGTTGAAGAAGCCGCGGTCGTAGGCGGCGGCCAGGTTCTGGTGGCTGGCCAGGGCCAGTTCATCCTGGGCCTCGCGGGTGATGCCCCACTTCTTGGTGGTGATTGCCTGGTGGTCGCCCATGGACAGGCCGGTGCGCGGTTCGCCGGTGCCGGGGGCTGCGGGGGCCAGATGGCCTGGGCGCAGCTTGGCCAGCGCGGCGAGCTTGGCCTTGGTGCTGCGGGCGCGGGAAAGCTCCATCAGGATGCCGCGCAGCGCATCCGAGACGGCGATCGGCGCGTCGGAGGTGGTGTCCACGCCGCCGCCGATGGCGGAATCGAGCTGTCCCAGCTTGATCTTGTTGGCCAGCGAGCCGATGGCTTCCATGCCGGTGGCGCAAGCCATCTGCACGTCATAGGCAGGGGTGGCGTGATCCAGCGAGGAGCCAAGCACCGATTCGCGGATCAGGTTGAAGTTCTTGGAATGCTTGAGCACCGCGCCGCCGGCGACGGCGCCGATGCGCTGTCCCTGCAGGCCGAAGCGGGCGACCAGGCCCTCGAGTGCTGCAGTGAACATGTCCTGGTTGGACGCATTGACGTAGGCGGTATTGGAACGGGCGAAGGGAATGCGGTTGCCACCGATGATCACGGCATTGCGCACAGAGGGCTGGCTCATGTTCGTTGAACTCCTACAAATATTCTGGTGTGACAAGTATTACTGTAACCAAGAGTACATGATACTGTGAGTTACGTGAACAAGATCACTGGGGAAATCGACCGCGAGACCGACGGCCGGGCAGCTCGCTGGCAAGCGCATCGCACCGCGCGCCACGAAGAACTGCTCAAGCTGGCGCGCAAGGCCGTGCACAAGCTCGGCCCGCAGGTCTCCATGGAAGACATCGCCAGTCACGCGAAAACTTCCAAACCGGTGTACTACCGGTACTTCGGCGACAAGGAGGGCCTGCGCCAGGCACTGAGCGCCATGGTGATCAACGACTTCCGCGAACGCGTCATCGCCGCAGGCCTGGCCAAGGAAGACGAAATCAGCGCCCTGCACGCCATGGTTTCCTCCTACCTGGAGCTGGCAGCCAACAGCCCGAACCTGTACTTCTTCGTGACATCGGCCCCGCGCTGCGCCGACGATGAATCCGCTGGCGCCCTGAGCACCTTCTTCGAAGAGGCATCCAGCTTGATGAGCGAACGCCTGCTCAAGCTCTATGACCAGCGCGCCACTTCCGCGACCCTGGAGTTGTGGCCGCGCGCGGCGCTGGGCATGGTCCGCGCGGCCGGCGAACAGTGGCTGCGCCAACCGGATTCCGCCAACAAGCCGGCATTGCCGTCGCTGGCCGCGGAACTGACCAATTGGCTGGCCTATGGCATCGCCTCCACCCGGACCCCGAAAACCAACTAAAGCACCCAGGTGCACTCCCAACCCGACTCACCACCGAAATGAAAGGTACGTCATGAGCGAGAACCGCATCAACGTCAACGCCCTGTCCGAACAGCTCTTCGGCCCCTATGCCGAAATCCGCAAGGCCTCTCGCGCCCGCGCCGCGGACCCGCAGCTGCAGCGCGACCCGCTGCTGGGCATGGATGAGCACCGCGAACGCGTTCTGGGCCAGCTGGGCATCCTGGTGCAGCAGGAAGCCGTCCAGCGCGCCTTTCCCACTGAATTCGGTGGACAGAATGACCACGGCGGCTCCATCGCCGCCTTCGAGGAACTGGTCGCCGCCGACCCGTCGCTGCAGATCAAGGCCGGTGTGCAGTGGGGCCTGTTCGCCGGGGCGATCCTGCACCTGGGTACCGAAGAGCACCACAAGGCCTGGCTGCCCGGCGCGATGAACCTGGACACCCCCGGCGCCTTCGCCATGACCGAAATCGGCCACGGCTCCGACGTGGCCGCGGTGGGCACCACCGCTACCTACGACGAAGCCACCGATGAGTTCGTCATCCATACTCCGTTCAAGGCCGCCTGGAAGGAATTCCTGGGCAACGCCGCCCTGCACGGCAAGGCCGCCACCGTCTTCGCGCAGCTGATCACCAAGGGCGTGAACCACGGCGTGCACTGCTTCTACGTGCCGATCCGCGATGAAGCAGGCAACTTCCTTGAAGGCATCGGAGGCGAAGATGACGGGCTGAAGGGCGGGCTGAACGGCATCGATAACGGCCGGCTGCACTTCACCAACGTCCGCGTGCCGCGCACCAACCTGCTCAACCGCTACGGCAACGTGGATGAAACCGGCACCTATTCCTCGCCGATTCCCTCCCCGGGACGCCGCTTCTTCACCATGCTCGGCACCCTGGTCCAGGGCCGCGTCTCGCTGGACGGCGCCGCCACCAACGCCTCGAAGATCGCCCTGCAGATCGCGATCACCTACGGCAACCAGCGCCGCCAGTTCAACTCCACCTCGGACACCGAGGAAACCACCTTGCTGGACTACCAGCGCCACCAGCGCCGGCTGCTCACCCGCCTGGCCCGCACCTACGCTGCCTCCTTCGCCCACGATGGGCTGCTGGAGAAGTTCGACGCGGTCTTCTCCGGCCGCGAAGACACCGACACGGACCGCCAGGATTTGGAAACCCTGGCCGCTGCATTGAAGCCGCTGAGCACCTGGGATGCGCTGGACACCTTGCAGGAGGCCCGCGAGGCCTGCGGTGGCGCCGGGTACATCGCCAAGAATCGCTTCACCCAGCTCTACGCTGACCTCGATGTCTACGTGACTTTCGAGGGCGATAACAACGTGCTGCTGCAGCTGGTGGGCAAGCGCCTGCTCACCGACTACGCCGCCGAATTCCGCAAGCTGGACACCGGCGCGATGGCTCTGTACGTGGCCAAGCAGGTGGGCACCACTGCGCTGCACCGTTCGGGCCTGCGCAGCGTCGGCCAGGCTTTCGCCGATATCTCCGATGAGCGCAAGAGCGCCAACTTCTTCAAGGACCCGGAGAACCAGCGTGCCCTGCTCACCGACCGCATCAACACCAAGGTGGCCGAAGTTGCCGGCGCCCTGCGTGCTGCCGGCAAGGACAAGGCCAAGGGCGCCGCGGCATTCAACGAGAACCAGGACCTGCTAATCTCCGCGGCACGCGACCACGGCCAGCTCTTGCGCTGGGAAGCGTTCACCGCCGCGTTGGAGCAGACCGGCGATGCTGCCACCAAGGAGGTGCTGACCTGGCTGCGCGATGTCTTCGCCCTGAGCCTGGTCGAAGACGACCTGGGCTGGTACCTGTCCCACGGCTTGCTCTCCATGCAGCGTGCCCGCACCCTGCCCGGCTACCTCAACCGCCTGCTCGCCCGCCTGCGCCCGCACGCACAGGACCTGGTCGAGGCCTTCGCCTACACCCAGGACCACCTGCGCGCGGACATCTCCTCGGGCGTCGAAGCCGAGCGCCAGGACGAGGCCATGGAGTACTTCCGCAAGCTGCGCGCCAGCGATGACGCGCCGGTCAGCGAAAAGTCGCTGCAGAAAGCCAAGGGCTAACCCGTAGCCACGCCGATGCCCGTATCCCAAAGCATTCTGGGTGCGGGCATCGGGTGGTTAACCGTTCAAGCGCTGGGCCAGCGCCACAATGATCCCCTCAGGTCCGCGAATGTATGCCATTTTCCACACGCCTTCATAGTGTCCGATGCCGCCGATCAGCGGATAGCCGTGCTGGTTCAAGTCATCCACCGTGGCCTGCAGGTCATCGAGCTCGAAAGCGATCGAACGCAGTCCCAATTCATTGGCCATCGCCGCACGGTTTCCCGGCAGGTGCGCTGGTCTTTCGAAACTCGACAGCTCGATTCCCACATTGGATCCGGGAGCCTTGAGCATCACGATATTCGTGCGCGAGTCGGGCACAGCGCAGACGGTCTCCAGGAACTCGCCTTCAAGCCCGTTCGCCCGGCCTTCCACTTCCAGCCCCAGGCTGACAAAGAAGCCGGTCACCATCTCGAGGTCGGCAACGGTGATGCCTACATGGTCGAATCGAATGGGTCGCGGCATGGGAATCGGTTCGCTTTCGCTCGAAGGTACGCCACAGCCTACCCCGAGGGACGGCGGCGAACCAGATCGCCGCTGCCTTTTGGCACCGGCAAACTAGCCAGCCCCCAGTGAAAGCTCGTCCACCACCTTGGCTACCAGCTCCCGCTCTTTCGGGCTCACCGCCTGAACCGGCAGCGGCAAACAATCTTCAGCTACCCAGCCGAAATGCTCGGCGATGGCGGCACTGACCCTAAGGCTCCCGCCGCAGTGTGCCATCAGCTCCCACAGCGGCTCCAGTCTCGCTGAGATCGCCAACGCCTTTTGCGGGTCTCCTGCCTGCACGACACGGGTTATTGCCACCATCGGAGCCGGAACGGTTCCGCCCACCGCGGTAAACCACGCGTTGCATCCTGCGATCAGGCCAGCTGCCCCTAAAGCGTCGCCCGATACGCCGATACCCACGTGTTCGGGCAGCACCGCACGAATTGCGGCCACATGCTCCTTGGCCTGCACCGGATCGGCCGGAACCCCGGGAATCTTGATTGACACGATCCCGGGCAGCTGCGCGATACGCCCGTAGAGCCGGTTGCTGAAGGCGAAGTGGGTGGTCCGGGGATTGTCGTAGACAATGACCGGCAACTCGCTGTGTTCACTGGCCGCCTTGAACAAAGCGAAGACCTCATCGTCATTCAGCTGCTGATAGCCCACCGGGGCCAGCAGCACGCCGACGGCACCGGCGTCCCGGGCATCGCCAATATGTTCCAGGACGCGGGAAGTGCGCAGCGCACCCACGCCAGCAAGCACCGGGATCCGGTCCGCATGCTGCACGGCCAGCTCGATGACGCGCCGGCGCTCGGCGCGATCCAGGTACATATACGAGCCAGTTGAGCCCAGCACGGTGATCGAATCCACCTCGGCCCGCACTAGCCGCTGCACCAGGCCAATGAATGCCGGCTCGTCGAGCCGGTCATCGCGCAAGGGCGTGAGCGGGAAGGCGCTGAGCCCGGTCCACGCAGTTGCCAGCGCCGCGTTATTCTTCGCTGCCAAGCTCATGATCCGTTCTCCTTAATGATGCGCTGGTTCCTCGATCTTACGGCGAGCAGTGCGCAGAGGATGACCGCGCATCCGCCCACAACGGTGGGCCAACCGATGGATTCGTGCAGCAGCAAGCCCGCCCAGCAGATGGTCATCACCGGTTGCGCCAATTGCACCTGGCTCACCTGCGCCATCGGCCCGATGGCCAATCCCCGGTACCACGCGATGAAGCCCAAGAACATGCTCACGACACCGAGATAGGCGAAGGCGGCCCACTCGCCGGGTGTCGCCGTGGGCGGGTGCTGGACCGCTGAGACGGTGGCGAGCGTCAGCATCACCGGAGATGCGAGAACCAGCGCCCAGGAGATGGTTTGCCACGAGCCGAGCTCGCGCGAGAGCAGGCCGCCTTCCGCGTAGCCGATAGCGCAAGCCAGTACGGCGCCGAAAAGCAGCAGGTCTGCTCCGTGCAGCCCGCCCAGCCCGCCACCTTGCACAGCCGCAAAAGCCAGGGCGGCCAGTGCCCCGGCAGCTGCCGCAATCCAGAACCTGGTGCTCGGGCGTTCCTTGGTGCGCAGCACTGCGGCAACTGCCGTCGCCGCAGGCAAGATGGCGATGACTACCGCACCGTGGCTGGCCGGAGCCGAGGTCATTGCAAAAGAGGTCAGCAGCGGAAACCCGGCGACGACTCCCCCGGCGACGACAAGCAGCCGCCAGCATTGCGGCCGCGTAGGAAATTTCTGGCCGGTCAACCAGAGTGCGGCGATGGCTAGCGCTGCGGCGATCACCGATCGCCCTGCACCGGCAAACAGCGGATGCAGGTGGCCGTGCTCTACGGCGATGCGGGTGAAGGGCACGGTGAAGGAGAAAGCGAGAACGCCCAGTAGCCCCCAGAGCAGTCCGGCACCCGGGGTGGATAGCGGTTGTCGATTATTGACAGTAGCGGTACTATGTAGCTTCATGTTTAACAGTAGCAGTGAGCGTGTGGTTGCGAAACTCCAAGAGTGGATTGCGGCAGCCCCTGCCGGGAGCCAGTTGCCCTCCACGCGTGCTCTGGTGGCGGAACACGAAGTCAGCCCGGTCACGGTGCAAAAGGCTTTGCGCACGCTCATCGGCCAAGGCGTCGTTGAGTCACGCCCCGGTATCGGCACCTTCATCCGCAAGCAACCGGTAGCCCGGGCGCACGACTACGCCTGGCAAACCGCCGCGCTGGGGGTCGTCCATCGCCCGTTGCCGGAGTTGGCCGCCGCCCAGCGGGCGACACCCAATGACGTCATCTCCTTGCATTCTGGATACCCGGATCGCGAGCTGCTGCCTGAACGCCTGGTGCGCAGCGCCTTCGCCCGAGTTGCACGCAGCGACGCCGTGCTCCAGCGCACCGAAGCCGCGGGATTGCCGGAGCTGCAAAGCTGGTTCGCCAGCGAACTCGGGGCGATCACCGCGCCGGGACTGAGCGCCCCGGCGGCCAGCGATGTTGTCGTGCTCCCGGGCAGCCAAAGCGGACTGGGGTCGATCTTCCGCTCGCTGGTTGGGTCCGGAAAGCCGATGCTCATCGAATCCCCCACCTACTGGGGCGCCATCCTGGCTGCCGCGCAGGTCGGCGTGCAGCTCATCCCCATTCCCGCTGGGCCGCACGGTCCGGACACCGAGGTATTGGACCGTGCTTTCGAGCAAACCGGGGCTCGCGCTTTCTACGCGCACCCGAATTTCGCCAACCCCACCGGCGCCCGCTGGTCGCCCGAGGTTTCGCTGCGGGTACTGGAGATCCTGAAGCATCGCGGCGCGTTCCTGGTGGAAGATGACTGGGCCAAGGATTTCGGGATCGACGTGGATTCTTCACCGGTCGCCGCCCGTGATGACAGCGGCCATGTGGTGTATCTGCGATCCCTGACCAAGAGCGTTTCCCCTGCAGTGCGCGTGGCCGGGGTAATTGCCAGGGGCCCGGCACGTGAACGGATCCTGGCCGACAACCAAGCGCAATCGATGTATGTCAGCGGCCCGCTGCAAGCGGTCGCATTGGATGTGGTCACGCAACCCGGGTGGCGCACCCATTTGCGCTCCGTGCGCCAGCAGCTGGCAACCCGCAGGGACCTGGTCCTGGATGCTTTGGCGCAGCATCTGCCCGAAGCCCAGGTTGAACAGATCCCCCGAGGCGGGCTGAACCTCTGGGTACGGCTGCCCGATACAGCTAATCCGGCACAGCTGGTGCGCGACTGCGAGCTGCGCGGTGTAGCGATCGCGGCCGGCGACAGCTGGTTCCCTGCCGAGCCGACCGGACGCTTTTTGCGGTTGAACTTTGCCGGCCCGAATCCCGGAGCCTTCAGCCAGGGAGTGGAGATCATCGGCCAGGTGCTGCGCGGCTAGGTCCAATGCGAAGAGCTAACCAACATACCTGGTCTTCGTAGGGCTGCGAGGTCCGTTGGTCGAGGACAGTGCCTGCGATCATCAACTCCTTTTCGACCGGCAAGGCATTTGCCAGCGTCGCGGCATGGTCCTCGTACTCAGGATGCCAGAAGACTTCCCAGTACCGTTTTCAGCGTTGTGGGCTACCCGTAGATATGGATGCTGCCGCCATACCCGGCGGGAAGACCTCGGCCTAGCAACCACTGGCCGAGCACTTCGGTGACCTGGGCGATGTTCAAGGATTGTGGGCCTTCGAATTCCATGTCCGTATCAGGATGGCTCGACAGAGAGTCCGGGTCGGCACCGTAGCCGACCCTGATGTTGCATGCCTGATGGCCAACGACAGCGAGCTCCAAAGTGTAGTTCCCATCAGAAAGCTTGGTGCCTTGGGCATACTTGGTCATCGGATTGTTTTCAAAGGAATAGTTTTCTCCCCATTCACGCACCATGCGCAATATTGAGGGGATCTGGGCCACCGATTCGAGCTTATGCAGCTCGTCATGCCGGCTGGTGCCCCACCAGATTTCCTCCGGAGCCACTTCATCCTCCAAGAAGGCATCAAGCTCGGTGGCGTTAAACCAGTTGAACTTCCGGCTCAAACGCAGCTGCCCGATTGAGTCCATAAACTTATCCATATTCGGATCGTAGCGATGAGGAAGGACAAATAAGACACATCCTGAGTCCGTCTGGACAGCCCAAGATACAAGCGGCACGAAACACGGGCCGATTCACTTGGCTAAGTTAGTCATAATCATGCGCGCGCCTCGTAGGTTTTGAAAGCAATAATCAGTTCGCTGCACCCCAACGACCCAAATAAGGGCACAGGCCCCGGTGAATGAAAAATAATTTCATCCACCGGGGCCTGTTGAACTCTTTGC